>Ga0102946_1000052_pt1 | contig 40199 bp, 41 predicted proteins | sample SalPon2A_A_D1_MG_FD_78209 | JGI IMG/M metagenome (GOLD analysis project Ga0102946, IMG submission 78209) | Soil microbial communities from South San Francisco under conditions of wetland restoration - Salt Pond MetaG R2A_A_D1_MG | ecosystem: Environmental > Terrestrial > Soil > Wetlands | place... | reverse complement strand
GATTGCGCACGAGGTAGACCAGCAGCTCAAAGGCTTTTGGCTGCATCGTGACGTTCTCGCCGGCCACAGTCAGGTCGCGCCGATCCGCGTCAAGAACGCAATCGCCGAATGCATAAACCTTTGAGTTTTCTTCGTTTTCTTCAGTCATTTTGCGTTTTCGGATTGCCGTCACCCAATGGTCACGCACTGGTCGTCCGGTGGTCACGACTGCCGGGCATTTTACGCCCACACTGGTTCCCAAGCTACAACGCACGACAGCACTAGAAGGGAACAAGACATGAACAGCAAAAATTTTACAACTCGCCAGACCGTCGTCTGCCTGCACTCCAGCATGAGCCATGGTGGCCAATGGCGGGCCCTCGCAAATCGCCTGCAGCACGACTTCGACGTCATCACACCGAACCTGCTGGGCTACTGTGGTGGCGCCAATGGGTTTGAACAGCTGCAGCTGGAAGACGAGGTTGCTGCGGTGATCGGGGAGATTCCGATCGAGCCGACTCGCCTGCACCTGGTTGGGCATTCGTTCGGCGGCGCGGTCGCGCTGCGTCTTGCCTCGATGTACCCGGAACGGGTGGCCAGCCTGACTGTGTACGAGCCGGTATGGTTCTCGCTGTTATTCGACAACGGCCTGGGCGGTGAGATCCTCCCCGAAATCGATCGTATCCAGAAGCTGCTGAGCGCGAAGTCGCGCTTCGAGCAAACCCGCGGTGCGCGGGATTTCATTAACTACTGGGCCGGCGGTGACGGCTGGAGCATGCTGCCATCTGAGCACCAGGAACGGCTGGTAAGTTTATCGTCCAAGGTTGCGGCAGAGTTTGGCGCCCTTCTGGCTGCGGGTCCGGCGACCCAGGAGCTTGCGCGGCTGGCTATTCCTGTCCGGTTGCTTTGCGGCACCAGGACACGTCAGTCCGCACGCCAGATCAGTGAGCTGCTGGCCGGGATCTTGCCGGACGTTGAGTACTATCGGCTGCCGGGTCTTGCCCACATGGCGCCGGTCACCCATGCCGACGACGTCAATCCGTTGATTGTCGATCACATCCTGGTGAATGTGGCGGACGAGCAGACTGCGGTGGCGTAACATGCGGCCGTATGAGCGGTAAAACTGTGGCATTCCTGACCATGCAGGATCCGGGCGACTACGTCACCGATTACCACCTTTGTCTGGACGCGATGGCGGCAGCAGGCTGGAAGGTGAGGGAGGTTGCATGGCGCGATGCGGCAATCGACTGGGCCGGTTTCGACGCGGTATACCTGTGCACTGCGTGGGATTATCCCCTGCATGTCGACGAGTTCTTCGCGGTGCTCGAACGCATAGAAGAATCAGGCGCCTTGCTCGTCAACGACCAGACCCTCGTGCGCTGGAATATTCGAAAAAGTTATCTACGCGACCTGGCGGCGCGCGGCGCCGACATTGTGCCAAGTCTATGGATGTCCGCGTTCGATGCAGCAGACATCCCGGGCTGGCTCGCAACGCTGCAAACAGATGCGGTCGTGGTAAAGCCGGAGGTCGGCGCGAATGCACAGGATACTTTTGTGTTGCGCAATCCGGTCGACAACGGGCTGCAGGAGCTATTGCGAGAGACGTTTCAGCACAAGAATTTCATCGTGCAGCCTTTCATTGAGAGTATCTGCAGCGAAGGGGAGTTCTCGCTGTTCTTTTTTGCAGGCGAATTCAGTCACGCGATACTGAAAACGCCTTTGGCTGGTGACTTTCGCTCGCAGGAAGAACACGGTGGAAACATTCAGGCGGTGACGCCCGAAGCGGCCTTACTGAAAGCCGGCAAACACGTAGCAGGGCTGATCGAACCGCAACCCGTGTACGCTCGGATCGACCTGGTGCGCGGCAGCGACGGCCGATTCCTGCTTATGGAGCTGGAGTTAATCGAACCGTCGCTGTACTTTCGGATGGACCAGGCGGCGCCGGAACGGTTTGTGGCGGCATTCGATAATCACGTTGGCGGGCAATTATGCTGAATAACGTTGTTGTTTCACTGGTGGTATTGCTCTGCTGCGTGCCAGCGGTCATGGCAGAAGAAGCGCCAGTTACTGTGCAGCTGACGATGCAAACGTCGATGGGCACCGTCGAGCTGGCGCTGTACCCTGAAAAAGCGCCGGTGACAGTCGCGAATTTTCTGCGACTCGTGGATGGCGAGCACCTTGATGGTGCGACGTTTTATCGGACGGTGTCTCCGGAGAATGACAATGGCAAGCCGCCGATCGCCGTGATCCAGGGCGGCATTGGCGACGCTGAAAGTCCCTTTGCGCCAATCGCGCACGAGTCGACAGAGCAAACCGGGCTGCTACATCTCGACGGCAGTCTGTCCATGGCCCGGGCCGAGGTTGGTACGGCATCGACCGAGTTTTTTATCTGTATTGGAGCACAGCCGGCACTGGACTTCGGCGCGACACGCAATCCCGATGGGCAGGGCTTTGCGGTATTCGGCCGGGTTACGGCTGGCATGGACGTTGTACATGCGATTCACCAGGCGCCGGCGGACGCGCCGACCGACTTCGCGTATTTTGAGAATCAGCTGTTCAACGAGCCGATAGTGATCGAATCAATCAGGCGCTCTGCGCCTTAGCCGGTTCTGCCAGGAGCGGCTGCAAATACTCGCCGGTAAATGATGCCTTGTTGGCGGCGACATCTTCCGGTGTGCCGGTAGCAATGATCTGGCCGCCGCCGTCCCCACCTTCCGGTCCCAGGTCGATCACCCAGTCGGCCGTCTTGATGACATCGAGGTTGTGTTCGATGACCACCACGGTATTGCCGCGGTCGCGTAAGCGATGCAATACGTGCAACAACTGCTCAATGTCGTGAAAGTGCAGCCCGGTGGTAGGCTCATCGAGAATGTAGATGGTGTTTCCGGTATCGCGCTTGGATAACTCCTTGGCCAGCTTGACGCGCTGTGCTTCGCCGCCGGACAGGGTGGTGGCATTTTGCCCGAGCCGAATGTAGGTCAGGCCAACGTCGATCAGGGTCTGCAGTTTTTTTGCCACGACGGGCACGTTCTGGAAGAACACGGCGGCGTCCTCGACGGTCATGTCGAGTATTTCGTGGATGTTCTTGCCCTTGTAGCGAATCTCCAGGGTCTCCCGGTTGTAGCGCTTGCCGTGACAGACATCGCAGGGCACGTAGACATCCGGGAGAAAGTGCATCTCGACCTTGATGACGCCGTCGCCCTGGCAGGCTTCGCAGCGACCGCCTTTGACGTTGAAACTGAATCGACCGGGCATGTAGCCGCGCGAGCGCGCCTCCTTGGTGCCCGCGAACAGCTCCCGAATCGGTGTGAACAAACCGCTGTAAGTGGCCGGGTTGGAGCGCGGAGTGCGGCCAATCGGACTCTGGCTGATTTCGATCACTCGATCCACCTGGTTCAGCCCCTGAATTTTCTCATGCGGCGCCGGGTTGCGGTTGCTCTTGTTCAGCAGATCGGCGACTGCCTTGTAAAGCGTATCGTTCACCAGCGTCGATTTGCCGGAGCCGGACACGCCGGTCACACAGGTCATCAGGCCAACTGGAAAATCAGCATTTACGGTTTTGAGGTTGTTGCCGGTTGCGCCAACGATGGAAATTACCTTTGCCTTGTCGAAACCGGAGCGTGTTGTCGGTATGGGGATCGAGCGTGCGCCCGACAGGTACTGACCGGTCAACGACTCCTTGTTGTCCTGCACTTCTTGCGGTGTGCCGGCGACAACGACGCCGCCGCCGTGTACGCCGGCTCCCGGTCCCAGATCGACCACGTAGTCGGCAGCCATAATGGCCTCTTCGTCGTGCTCGACGACGATGACGGTGTTGCCGATATCACGCAGGTGCGTGAGTGTCCCGAGCAGGCGCTGGTTGTCGCGCTGATGCAGGCCGATCGAGGGTTCGTCCAGGATGTACATGACACCGACCAGGCCGGAACCGATCTGGCTGGCCAGTCGAATGCGTTGCGCTTCGCCGCCGGACAGGGTGTCGGCGCTGCGATCCAGGGACAGGTAGTCGAGACCGACGTCGCTGAGGAAGCCCAGGCGGTCGCCAATTTCCTTGACGACTTTTTCAGCGATGGTTGCGCGCCAGCCATCCAGTGCCAGGTATTCGAAGAACTCCCGTGCATGGCCAACCGACATACTGGAAATTTCGGGCAGGGACCTCCCCGCGATAAAGACATTCCGGGCAGCCCGGTTGAGTCGCGTGCCGTGGCAGTCCGGGCAGGCCTGGCTATTCAGGAACTTGGCGAGTTCTTCACGTACCGCACCGGATTCGGTCTCATGAAAGCGGCGCTCCAGGTTGGGCAGAACGCCTTCGAATCGATGCAGCTTCTTGATCTGCATGCCACGGGAGTTTTCGTAGAAAAATTCGATCTTTTCCTTGCCGCTGCCATACAAAACGGTGCTCTGCAGCTTGTCTGTCAATTCATTAAAAGGTGTTTCGATATCGAAATCATAGTGCCCGGCCAGGCTCTGTATCATTTGATAGTAATAAGTGGTCTTGCGATCCCAACCGCGAATTGCGCCGCCGGCCAGCGATAACTCCGGGTTGACCACCACGCGCTCGGGATCGAAGAACTGCTTTACGCCCAGTCCGTCGCAGGTTGGGCAAGCACCGGATGGATTGTTGAACGAGAATAATCGCGGTTCGAGCTCACTGAGGCTGTAGCCACAGACGTTGCAGGCGAAGCGGTCGGAGAAGGTAATTTCCGCGGCATCACTGTCGTCCATGAAGGCGATTCGGGCGATCCCGTCAGCCAGGCGCAACGCTGTCTCGAAAGACTCTGCGAGCCGCAGCCGAATGTCCTCCTTGACGCGAAAGCGATCGACAATGGCGTCAATGCGATGCTTCTTGCGCAGGTCCAGTTCGGGCGGCTGGTCGAGCTCGTAAACCTCACCGTTAATGCGGGCGCGGATAAAGCCCTGTGCCATCAGGTCCGCCATCAATTGCACGTGCTCGCCCTTGCGATCGCTGACCACCGGTGCCAGTAGCATCAACCGGGTGCCTTCCGGCTGCGCCAGGACCTGGTCAACCATCTGGCTGACGGTTTGTGCCTCCAGGTCGGTATCGTGATCCGGACATTTGGGTGTGCCGGCGCGAGCAAACAACAGGCGCAGGTAGTCATGGATTTCAGTGACTGTTCCGACCGTCGAACGCGGATTGTGCGAGGTCGACTTTTGTTCGATCGAGATCGCCGGTGACAAGCCGTCGATATGATCGACATCCGGTTTTTCCATCATCGACAGGAACTGGCGCGCGTAGGCTGACAGCGACTCCACGTAACGTCGCTGACCTTCGGCATAAATCGTGTCGAAAGCGAGCGACGATTTGCCGGATCCCGACAGTCCCGTGAAGACAATCAGTTTGTCGCGCGGCAGGCTAAGGTCAAGATTTCGCAGATTGTGCGTCCGCGCGCCGCGGATATCGATGGACTTCATAGTGGATTCAGTAATCGCCGAACAACCTGCTAATATACGCCGCCCCCTCCATCCTGCGCAAAGAGTGTCTGTGATGTCCGAAGAAAACAGCAGCGACAAGGTCGCTATGCTGACCAGCGAGAAGCGCGTGGTCGGCGTCGCTGCGCTGATTTCGGCATTTCGCTTGCTCGGATTGTTTGCGCTGTTGCCGGTGCTGGCCCCTTATGCAGCTCGCTTACCTGGCGCGACGCCGACGCTGATCGGGCTGGCGGTCGGCGGATACGGATTGTCGCAGGCCGCCCTGCAAATTCCGCTGGGCATGCTCTCGGATCGAATCGGCCGCAAGCCCGTGATCATTGGCGGGTTAGTGGTGTTTGCCCTCGGCAGCGTGATTGCGGCGCTCGGCGACACGATCCAGGTCGTGATCATTGGCCGTATTCTGCAGGGCGCGGGCGCGATCTCGGCCACGCTGTCGGCGTTGGTCACCGACGGTACGCGAGAGCAGGTTCGGACTCGTTCAATGGCCATTTACGGCGTGGGTATCGGACTCTCATTCATGCTTGCCCTGGTGATCGGGCCTGCCATTGCCGCCTACGCCGGGGTTCCCGTGCTGTTCTGGATGGCGGCAACGCTGGCTGTGGTCGGTGTGGGTTTGCTGCGTCTGCTGCCAGCAGGCATTGAGCAACCGGCGGCGCCGCCCGAGTGGAATCTCCGTTCGGCATTGCGCCCGGACTTGTTGCGTCTCGATTTCTACGTATTCCTTCTGCACGCCATGCTGACCGCCAGTTTCGTGGCGCTGCCATTCTTGCTGAGCAGGAAGCTGGAGTTGCCCAGTACGACCCACTGGCAGCTGTATGTCGGCGCACTGCTGGTGTCTCTGGCCGGTACGATTCCGCTGATTCTTCGCGATGAGCGGCAGGGCAAGGAATCAACGGTCGTAATGGCCCTGGTCCTGATGCTAACCGGCCTGTTGCTGCTCGCCTTTGTATCCTTCAGCGTGTTACCGGTGTTTGTCGCGCTGGCGCTGTTTTTTGCCGGGTTTACCTTCCTCGAGGCGGCTTTGCCGGCCCGCTTGTCGATCCTGGCACACGGCAGTGAACGCGGCGCCATGCTCGGCGTATTTTCGAGCTCCCAGTTTCTGGGCATATTCGCGGGTGGCCTCATCGGCGGCCGGTTCCTCGCCTCGGGCAATCCTGGCGACGTGTTCTTTGTCTGCGCCTTGCTGGCCGCGATCTGGCTGGCATCCTCGGGCCTCTTCCGCCGCTAAAAAAACCGGGGACAGGCTACCGTTTCACCTTTTTTGCAGAAAAGGGTGAAACGGTAGCCTGTCCCCGGTTTTTTGGGGAATGTGGTGCGGAATGCCAGAAAGTAGGGTGGTAAATCGTTTGGCAGGCTCTACAATAGGCGACCCTCATCGGCCCAGCCGCCGTGAGGCCCGACCCATTCGAATAATTAGCAGACAGGGGACCTGATATGGCCCGCGGAATTAACAAAGTCATCATCGTCGGCAACCTCGGGGGCGACCCCGAAACACGCTATATGCCCAGCGGCTCAGCGGTTACCAACCTGACGGTGGCGACTAACGAGAGCTGGAAAGACAAGCAGACTGGCGAACAGAAAGATCGGACGGAATGGCACAAGGTCGCCATGTTTAATCGGCTCGCGGAAATCGCTGCCGAGTATCTGCGCAAGGGATCGCAGGTCTATATCGAAGGCAAGCTGCGAACCCGCAAATGGCAGGACAAGAACGGTCAGGATCGCTGGACCACGGAAATCATCGCCGACGAGATGCAGATGCGTGGCGGTCGCGGTGGCGCCGGCGGCGGTTCGGCGCCCATGAGTTCACAGCCCAGCTCGCAAGACTCCGGTTCATCCAGCGCGCCGCCGCAGCCTGGACCCGATGACTTCGACGACGATATCCCGTTCTAGCCAAACGAAACGATAAGGGCTCTGCCCTTTTTGTTGACGAGACAGAATTGAGTAAGAAGCTGTATATCCAGACCATGGGCTGCCAGATGAACGAGTATGACTCGGACAAAATGGCAGATGTCCTGCGTGAGTCGCATGGCTACGAACTGACCGGGGACGCGGAGCAGGCGGATCTGCTGTTGATGAATACCTGTTCGATTCGCGAAAAGGCACAGGAAAAGGTGTTTTCCGCGCTTGGGCGCTGGCGGCAGGTCAAGGAGAAGCGGCCAGGCGTCATGATTGGCGTCGGCGGCTGCGTGGCGAGCCAGGAAGGTGAAGCCATCGCCACCCGCGCGCCGTTTGTCGATGTCGTCTTTGGGCCGCAGACCTTGCATCGCTTGCCCGAGCTCATCGAGGCGGCGCAGCAGAAGAAGTCTGCCGTAGTCGACATCTCGTTTCCCGAGATTGAAAAATTCGATCGCCTGCCGGAGCCACGCGCCGAAGGACCGACGGCGTTCGTATCAATCATGGAAGGCTGCAGTAAATATTGCAGTTTCTGCGTGGTGCCGTACACACGCGGCGAGGAAATCAGCCGACCTTTCGACGACGTCATCGCCGAGTGTGCGACGTTGGCTGTACAGGGTGTCAGCGAAATCAATTTACTCGGACAAAACGTCAACGCATACCGCGGCCCAATGCACGATGGCCAGATCGCGGATCTGGCGACTCTGATCTACTACGTGGCCGCAATCGAGGGAATTGAACGTATACGATTTACGACTTCGCACCCGGTTGAATTTACAGACAGCCTGATCCAGGCCTACGCAGAGGTGCCACAACTGGCGAATTACCTGCACCTGCCGGTGCAGCACGGCTCCGATCGAATTCTCGCGATGATGAAACGTGGCCACACTGTGCTCGAGTACAAACAGAAGATTCGCAAATTGCGTGAGGCGCGCCCGGACATTTCATTATCATCCGATTTTATTATCGGCTTCCCGGGTGAAACCGACGCAGACTTTGAAGCGTTGATGAATCTCATTGCCGAGATCGGCTTCGATCAGTCCTTCAGTTTTATTTACAGTCCCCGACCCGGAACGCCGGCTGCCGGACTGGCTGACGAGACTCCGATGGACGTCAAGAAGCAACGACTGCAGCTATTGCAGGCGAGAATCAACCAGCAGGCATTCGACATAAGCAAAGCCATGGTCGGCACTACGCAGCGAGTGCTGGTCGAGAAAATCTCGAAGAAGGACAGCAATCAGGTCGCCGGACGTACGGAAAACATGCGCTGGGTCAACTTCGACGCGGACGCCGCCTGCATCGGTCAGTTTGTCGATGTTGTCATAACAGAAGCTTTGCCCAATTCTCTGCGTGGCCGACGCGTAGACAAGCAAGCCGCCTAGCGGTAATCTCTGAAGTACTTTGAATGCTGTCCAGATATCTCGGGACATAGTTCTCGAGCCCGCCGACAATAGTCGTTTGGCCAATCTTTGTGGTCAGTTTGACGAACACCTGCGACAAATAGAACGCCGACTCAATGTCGACATCGCCAGTCGCGGCAATCACTTTCGGGTTACCGGTCCACCGGGCGCTGCACAAGCGGGCGGCGACGTGCTGTTGTCTCTGTTCAAGATGACCGATTCAGAACGCCTCGATCCGGAGCGTGTACATATGATGTTGCAGGAGTCACAAATGAGTGAAGGTGAGCTGGCGCCAGCAAACTCGGACGATGAGCCAGTCAACGAAGTAACCATCACAACACAGCGCAAGCTGATTCGGCCACGTGGTGCAAATCAGACCGGCTACGTGAACAGTATTCGCGAACACGACCTCGCCTTTGGTATCGGGCCGGCCGGTACCGGCAAAACGTACCTGGCGGTTGCCTGTGCTATCGAAGCGCTCAGCAACGAATCAGTTCGCCGCATTGTCTTGGTCAGGCCGGCCGTCGAAGCCGGTGAGCGGCTTGGATTCCTGCCCGGCGACATGTCGCAGAAAGTAGACCCATATCTTCGGCCCATGTATGACGCGCTCTACGACATGATGGGTGCAGAACATGTGACTCGGCTGATTGAACGCAATGTCATCGAGATTGCGCCGCTGGCTTTCATGCGCGGCCGGTCCTTGAATGATTCGTTTGTCATTCTTGACGAAGCGCAAAATACCAGCACCGAACAGATGAAAATGTTCCTGACCAGAATCGGCTTTGGTTCGCACGCAGTTGTGACCGGTGATGTAACCCAGATTGACCTGCCGAATGCACAGTTATCGGGGCTAAAACACGCGATGCTCATTCTGAGCGATGTCAAAGGCATCGGTATTACGATGTTTTCCCCCAACGATGTCGTTCGTCACCCGTTGGTACGGCGAATTGTCGAGGCTTACGAAGCCCACGACGATGACGGTTGATATTCAATACGCCTGCGAAGATGCGGGCGTTCCTGATGAAGACGAGATACGCAAGTGGGTAGAACTTGCGGCAAAGCGATCCGATCGACTTCCGCAGCAGCCGGTAGAGTTTGCCGTTCGGATCGTTGGCGAGGCGGAAATACAAACTCTGAACCAGCTCTATCGGAACAAGGACTCGGCAACCAATGTCCTGTCATTTCCGGCGGGCGCTATTGCGGGACTGCCAGCCGATGCCGTGCAGCAGATGGGCGACATCGTCGTTTGTGCGTCGGTGGTCCGGGACGAGGCGCTGCGGCAAGGCAAGGCGCTTGAGCATCACTGGGCGCACATGCTCGTGCATGGCACTCTGCATTTGCTGGGCTATGACCATGGCGCGGACGCGGACGCCGAGGAAATGGAACAGTTGGAAATTACAGTCCTGGAATCTCGCGGTATTGCCAACCCGTACGCGAGCCCGGCCTGACAAACTGCTACAATACGATGTCCTGTAACGGGATCATGACCCAGGTTCAATGAACGACAAACCTCCAAGTACGAGCGGCATAGGCGGCACCGGCCTGATCGCGCGCCTGAAACGCGCCTTCAAGGGTGACCCCTGGAGCCGCGAAGAAATTCAAGATCTGATCCACCAGTCCGAAACCGACATCAATGCTGAAGAGAAAAGCATGTTGTCCGGTGTGCTGGAAGTATCCGAGACGCAGGTGCGCGAGGTCATGGTGCCCCGATCGCAGATGGTCGTAATCGACATCGAGAATGACTTTGATGAAATACTCGAGCTGATTCTGGAGTCTGGCCATTCGCGGTTTCCGGTGATCGGTGAAGACCGCGACGAAGTGCTGGGCATCTTGTTGGCCAAGGACCTGCTGCGTTACTTTGGTTGTGACAAGCCTGACGATGTACCGCTCAGGAAGTTGCTACGGCCTGCCGCTGTGATTCCAGAGTCCAAGCGATTGAACGCGCTACTCAAGGAATTCCGGGACAGCCACAATCACATGGCGATCGTAGTGGATGAATACGGTGGCGTTGCGGGTCTGCTGACCATCGAGGATGTGCTCGAGGAAATTGTGGGCGAAATCGATGATGAACATGACCACGAGGAAGCAGCGTTTATTCGGGCTGACGGTGATCGCGGTGGCAAACCCTGCTATGCCGTGCGTGCTCTGACCCGTATCGAGGACTTCAATGAGTTTTTCGAGTGTGAGCTCAGTGAGGATAACTACGACACGATTGGCGGTCTCGTCATGCACGAGCTGGGTCGCCTGCCTCGACGCGGCGAAAAGGTTACCTTCGGCGGTTTCGAATTTGCTGTGGTCAAAGCCGACAAACGCCGCGTAGACGCGCTTCAGGTCCAGCGACTCGGCTAGCTGGTGCAGCGCGCAATTGCCTTCGGCACCGGGTGCCTGTTTACCGCTGTCTATGAACCGGTCGGCCTGTGGCCGCTGGCGCCGGCGCTGCTGCTGCCCTTTCTATACGTCGCATTAACGAGGACCAGCCGGGAGACTGCCAGTCTTGCGTTCAGCTTCGGGCTGGGCTGGTTCCTGAGCGGCACCTATTGGATTTATCTTTCCGTCACCGGGCCCGGCAATGCCGCGGGGTGGATAGCCGTTTTTCTGGTCGTCGGCCTGTCACTGATTATGGCCGGCTACATCGCCCTGACCGCATGGCTAATGAACCGACTGGCTGCTGGCAAGCCGTGGCGACTGTTGTTGGCGGCCCCGTGCTGTTGGGTGCTAATCGAGTGGCTGCGCGGCTGGTTGTTCAGTGGCTTTCCCTGGATGCCGCTGGGATACGGCCAGATCGACTCAGCGCTGGCAGGCTGGGCGCCAGTGGTTGGCGTATATGGTGTGTCGCTGATGCTGGTCATCAGCACTACGGCGTTGCTGGTGGCGATGCTGGATCACAGTCACAAACGCTGGGCGGCGATGGCGATCGTCGCGGCGCCGTGGGTGCTGGGGGCGGCACTGACAACCGTACCGTGGACGTCGCCAACCGGAGCTGCAATCAAGACGACCATTATTCAGGCAGGCATTCCCCAGGAGCGCAAGTGGCTTCCGGAGGAACGGCAACCGACGCGGGATTTTTACCGCGACCGGACCCGCGCGGCGACAGAGAGCCAACTGGTCGTCTGGCCCGAGGTCGCGATTCCATCGGTGAGCGATATCGAAGAGCCATATATTCGATCCCTGGAATCGATCGGCGCGGCGAACCAGCAAACAATAGTTTTCGGTATTCTGGAACGAGAGCAACGCGCGAATGACGAGGTGCACATCTACAACAGCGTTATCGGTTTGAATGGCGGCGAGCGGCAGGTCTATCGAAAACGGCACCTGGTGCCGTTTGGTGAGTACTTCCCGGTACCGACGTTCGTGCGCAACTGGATGCGGATGATGAGTCTGCCATTCAGCGATCTCAGCGCCGGTGCGGACGAACAACTATTGCTGCAGACAATGGGAGGCACGCAGTATTCTGTCGTTATCTGCTACGAAGACTCGTACGGGGCTGAAATGTTGTTCGCCTTCCCCGCAGCAGAACTGCTGATCAACGTCAGCAACGACGCCTGGTTCGGCGATTCGATCGCACCGCACCAGCATTTGCAGATTGCCAGGATGCGATCATTGGAATTGGGCCGCGAAACGATCCGGGCAACGAATACGGGCATCAGTGCGTTTATCGACTCGCGCGGCGAAGTGCTCGCGACCGGGGCGCAATTCGAGCCCGTGCAGATGAGCAGCAATGTCCAACCGCGAACAGGTTCGACACCGTATGTCCGATTCGGCAACTGGCCGATAGTCAGCCTGAGTTTGTTGATTTTAGCCGGGTTCTGGCTGCGATCGCGCCCGTCTTGATGTAGGCTTGCGGGTTTTCGCAAGGCCAAACCGAAGCAACGCCATGGACACCCCGTACCAACCAGAACTGATCGAGACGGCAGCCCAACAGCATTGGGACGATGCGCACTCATTTGAGGTCGTGGAAGACGAGAGCAAAGAGAAGTTCTATTGCCTCACGATGTTCCCGTACCCAAGCGGCAAACTGCACATGGGGCACGTGCGGGTGTTCACGATCAGCGATGTCATCGCACGCTACCAGCGAATGCAGGGCAAGCACGTATTGCAGCCCATGGGCTGGGATGCATTCGGCATGCCGGCCGAGAATGCTGCTATAAAACGCGGCGTGCCGCCCGCGCAGTGGACGTACGCAAACATAGACGACATGCGTGGGCAAATGCAGCGACTGGGTTTCGCCTATGACTGGACGCGCGAGCTGACAACCTGTCGCCCGGAATACTATCGCTGGGAGCAGTGGCTGTTTGTCAGGATGTTTGAAAAGGGCCTCGTGTACCGCAAGAACTCGGTCGTAAACTGGGATCCGGTCGATCAGACGGTTTTGGCAAACGAGCAGGTTATTGACGGCCGGGGCTGGCGTTCCGATGCACTGGTAGAACGCCGCGAGATTCCGCAGTGGTTCATGAAAATTACTGCGTACGCCGATGAACTGCTGGACGGGCTCGACCACATGCCGGGCTGGCCGGATTCGGTCAAAACGATGCAGCGCAACTGGATCGGACGGTCTGAGGGGCTGGAACTGGCCTTCGACGTCGTTGGCGAGAGCGAGCCGCTCACGGTCTTCACGACGCGCCCTGACACGCTCTTTGGGGTCACCTACATGGCGGTCGCCGCCGAGCATCCATTGGCAATCAAAGCGGCCGCGGACAACGCGGATATCGCTGCATTCATTGAAGAATGCAAAAAGACCGATGCAGCCGAAGCGACCCTTGAGACGATGGAAAAGAAAGGGATGCCGCTGGGGATCTCTGCTATTCATCCCCTTAGCGGCGAAGAAGTGCCGCTGTGGGTGGCAAACTTTGTTTTGATGAGTTACGGCACGGGTGCAGTCATGGCAGTGCCCGGCCACGATAGCCGCGATTGGGAATTTGCGAAGAAACACGGTCTGCCGATTGTGCAGGTCATCGCGCCGGCGGACGGCAGCACGATTGACGTCAACAAAAGTGAATACCTTGAGCATGGCGTGCTGGTCAATTCAGGCGACTACGACGGCATGGATTTTGACGCGGCATTCAACGCCATCGCCGACTACTTTGAAAAACATCAACGTGGCCGCCGGACGATCAACTATCGGTTGCGGGACTGGGGCGTTTCCAGGCAGCGTTACTGGGGTGCGCCTATACCGATTATCTATTGCGACGACTGTGACGCGGTGCCCGTACCCGAGGACCAGTTGCCTGTCGTGCTGCCTGAAGACGTCGAGTTCAGCGGCCACGGCTCGCCGCTGAAAGATATCGCCGAGTTTGTCAATGCGCCATGCCCGAAATGCGGCAAGGACGCGCGGCGTGAAACAGACACATTCGATACTTTCGTAGAGTCGTCCTGGTACTTTGCGCGTTACGCGTGCCCGGACAACGACTCTGTCATGCTCGATGAGCGGGCCGCCTACTGGACGCCCGTCGACCAGTACACGGGCGGAGTTGAGCACGCCATCCTGCACCTGCTATATGCACGCTTTTTTCAGCGGGTCATGCGTGACGAGGGTTTGACGGACGTGTCGGAGCCGTTCACTAATCTCACGACCCAGGGAATGGTTCTCAAGGACGGTGCCAAGATGTCCAAGAACAAGGGCAACACCGTGGATCCGCAGGAGCTGATCGCAAAGTATGGCGCGGATACGGTGCGCCTGTTCATGATGTTCGCAGCGCCACCGGAGCAGGCGCTGGAGTGGTCGGACGACGGCGTGCAGGGCAGCTATCGATTCCTGAAGCGCTTCTGGACAGCGGTACAGGAGCATGCGGCGGCAGGGCATGTCGATAAGTTCGATGCCTCTGCGCTGACCACTGTGCAGCAGGATCTGCGACGCAAAACACACCAGACGATCGCAAAAATCAGCGATGACATTGGCCGCCGTTATACATTTAACACCGCCATCGCCGCATCGATGGAACTCATCAATTCGGTCAACAGGTTCAGCGACGACTCGAGCGCAGGGCGGGCGGTGAAGCACGAGGCGCTGGAGGCGGTCGTGCTGATGCCGTCACCGATCGTGCCGCATGTCTGTCATGAACTCTGGTCTGTTTTGGGGCACAGCACCGCGGCAGTCGATATGTCGTGGCGAACGCTGGACGAAAGCGCGCTGCAGCAGGACGAAGCGGAGATCGTGCTGCAGGTCAATGGCAAGTTGCGCGGCCGGATGTCGGTTGCAGCGGACGCCGACAACGAAGCGATCACGGCGCAGGCGCTGGCCGATCCGAATGTTCAAAAGCACATCGGCGACAAGGAAATTCGCAAGACTATTGTCGTTCCGGGTCGGCTGGTGAATATCGTTGTCTAGATTGGTAGCAATCTGCGTTTTGACGCTGGGACTTGCCGGCTGCGGGTTCCAGTTGCAGGGCGCGCTGACCGTGCCGGCACAGATGGAGCGCACCCACATTGCAACGGATGATGAGTACAGCGTTTTTTACAGGCGCCTGCGCGAGCAACTCGTCGCCAATGGCATTGAACTCGTTGATATGCCTGAGGAGTCGGCAGCAACGCTGGCGATTCACATCGATGATACCGGGCAAAGAGTCCTGTCAGTGTCTGCCAGAAATGTACCCACCGAGTACGAGGTTTATTATTCAGTCGAATACAGCGTTTCTGCCGGGGCCGAGAACCTGCAACCGCGGCGGTTCATAACCCAGACACGAGACTACACGTATGACGAAACGCTGGTTCTGGGCAAGGCACGCGAAGAGCAAGTCATGCGTGAGTCACTGGCTGACGACCTCGTACGGATCATGCTCAAGCAGCTGGGAAGTCTGTAAGTTCCGGGTACTGCCGCCAACGATGTTCTGCGCGTTCGCGATGTGGCGATTGACGCGCTGATTGCGCTGCTCGACAAGTACGATCTCGCGCTGGTTATTGAGCCGGAGGGACAAGCGATTACGGGCTCGTATTGGGGAGACAGTGAGGCAGGTATCGTCGGCAAGCAGGTGTACGTGCGCGACGACACGCCCGTACATTCCCTGTTGCACGAAGCCTGCCATACGATCTGTATGGATAACGCGCGGCGTATCGGTCTGAATCAGGATGCCGGCGGCGATGACCTCGAGGAAGCCGCCGTCTGTTTCCTGCAAATACTGCTGGCCGACGAAATCGACGGCGTCGGCCGGGATCGGCTGATGCGGGACATGGATACCTGGGGCTACAGTTTCCGGCTTGGCAGCACCGCCGCCTGGTTTGCCGGGGACGCTGAAGACGCCCGCGCATGGCTGCAACAGCACAGCCTGATTGATTCTCATGAGTCCCCGACCTTCACATTGCGCGGCAGTGTATAGTTTCGTATGGCCTGGGTCCGCTATCTCTGCTATTTCTTTGGCGTTGCGTGCATTACGTGGATGCTGACACAGCTGGAGATTTCATTTCCGGGAGCCCTCAAGCTGCACGTGATGGCCAGTCCGAGCGACCAGTTTGGAACCAGCGAGTACTCGCCCATTGAGATTATTCAGCCGTTTATCCTGCTGATTTGCGGACTGCTGATGGCATGGGTTGCCCAACATTGCCCGTCGCAACGGCCGATCGCTATTCCCTTTGGTGGTCTCGCGCTGACGTTCATTATTCGGGAACTGGACTATTTCTTTGATCGCTTCATTGTCGACAACCTGTGGCAAGTGCTGGCCGCAATTGCCCTGGCTTTGGTCATCACGTATACCTATCGCCAACGCAAACGCCTGAAAATCGCGTGGGGCCGAATCTGGCCCTCGCCGGGGATCGCACTGTTGTTCGCCGGCGCAGTCATCATGTTTGCTTTCGTTTCCATCGTCGGACACGAACCACTATGGATGTCGATATTGGGGGACAACTACCAGCGCATCGTGAAGCTGGCCGTCGAGGAATTCATTGAGCTGAGCGCCTATTTCCTGTGGCTGATCGGCTCAATCGAATATGCTCTGCAGGCACGGGCCATTGCGTATCGGGAACCGCAGCCAGCAGCGCAACGACTGCGCAAGAAGCGCCGTCACGACGCGGAGGGCGACTACTAGAGCTTGGTCGGATTTGGTGCGTCGCCGTAGACTTCGGCGGGATCGAAGACTTTCTCGGTATCCGTCCATTCGAGTTCTACATCGCCAGTGTGACCAATCGGCACGCGACGGTAGAAACAACTGCGATATCCGACATGGCAGCTGGCACCACCGGTGACCTCAACCCGCAACCAGATACAGTCCTGATCATCATCGACGAGCAGTTCACGCACTTTTTGGACGAACCCGCTCGTGGCGCCTTTGTGCCACAGGACTTCGCGGCTCCGGCTGAAGTAGTGTGCTTCACCTGTCGCAATTGTCAGGCCGAGGGCCTCCGCATTCATATAGCCCTGCATCAGCAATTCGCCAGTCTCGGCATCGGTGGTTACCACGGTGATCAGGCCGCGGTCGTCAAACCTGGGTGCGAGGTCGCTGCCTTCCTCAACCTGCTCGATACTCTGGCGTGCTTTGAATTTTATGGAACCTGCGGACATACGTTGACCCGGGTAAATATGGAAATGCGGTCCGGCAGAATACAAGGCGTAGCCGTCGGCGGCAATGTTGTTATCATGCACGGCCAATGAGCATTCAATTACACGATACCCGGCGCGGCAAAAAGGTGCCCTTCGAGCCATTGCACGAGGGCGAGGTGACGATGTACCTCTGCGGGCCGACGGTCTACAACTATGCGCATATCGGCAATGCGCGGCCTGCAGTTGTTTTCGACCTGCTGGCGCGCCTGCTGCGGCGACGCTACAAGCTGACGTTTGCCCGTAACCTGACTGACGTCGATGACAAGATCAATGCGGCGGCGCTGGAGTCAGGCAAGCCCATCGAAGAAATAACGGCGCGCTATATCGAAGCTTATAACGAGGATATGGGCGCGCTTGGTGTGCAACTGCCGGATATCGAGCCGCGTGCGACGCAGCATATCGATGAGATGATCGAGATGATTTCGACGTTGATCGACAAAGGTCACGCGTATGTGGCGGACGGACATGTCCTTTTCGATGTTGAAAGTCACCCGGACTATGGCGCCCTCTCGAGGCGCGATCTGCGGGAGATGATAGCCGGTGCTCGGGTCGAAGTGGCACCGTACAAAAAAGCGGCCCATGATTTCGTCTTGTGGAAACCATCAACGCCGGAATTGCCCGGATGGGATTCACCCTGGGGTCGTGGTCGCCCTGGCTGGCATATCGAGTGCTCGGCGATGGCGCGCAAACATCTTGGCATTACCATCGATATACATGCCGGCGGCAGGGACTTGATTTTCCCGCACCACGAGAACGAGTTGGCACAGAGCCGCTGTGCCCATGATGGCGCAGAGTTCGCGCGCTACTGGGTGCACAACGGCTTCCTGTCAATGGACAGCGAGAAAATGTCCAAGTCATTGGGCAATGTTTTGCTGGTGCACGACCTGATCAAGACCTATCCGGGCGAGCTGATTCGACTGGCGCTGCTAAGCGCACACTACAAGCAGCCACTGGACTGGTCTGACGAGACGCTGTCGTCCGCACGCCGGATGCTGGACCGTCTGTACGGTGCGGTACGCGGCATCGAGGTCACTGCAGCCGAGCGCGCCGCCGCGGAGCCGCCGGCCAAATTGATAGCGGCACTGGAAGACGACCTGAATACTCCCAAAGCACTGGCGGAGTTTTTCGCGCTGGCAAAGTCATTGAACAAGGAGACGGATCCGGCCGAGCGGCAGCAACTGGCCGCGAGCATGTTTGCCAGCGGAGATCTGATGGGCCTGTTGCGGTCAGATCCCGAACAGTGGTTTGCGGGTGAGGCTGAAGGTGAGCTAACAGCGGCAGAAATAGAAGACCTGATCGAAAAGCGCAACGCAGCGCGAGCGGCAAAAGATTTTGCTGCCGCCGACGGTTTTCGTGATCAACTGGCAGCGGCGGGGGTCCAGATTGAGGACAGTGCGGATGGCACCAACTGGAGGCGCAGTGGCTAACGAGGTACAGGCTGCCCAGGAAGAAGTCATCCAGGAGTTCGCGATATTCGAAAACTGGATGGACCGCTATCAGTACCTTGTTGATCTCGGACGGCGCTTGCCGCCATTGGCGGAGCATGAACTCATTGATGAGAACAAGATCAAGGGTTGTCAGTCACAGGTCTGGTTCGTGGCAGCAAAGGAAGATGACCGGCTGCAGTTCAGAGCGACCAGCGATGCAGCCATCGTGTCCGGCCTGATTGCCATATTGCTGCGGATCTACAGCGGGCGGCGACCGGAAGACATTCTCGATACCCCGCCGGATTTCGTCAGCCAGCTGGGCCTGGACGAACACCTGAGTCCCACGCGCAGCAATGGCCTGGCGGCCATGTTGACCGCGATTCGCCGCCTCGCAACCGAGGCACAGCAGACTGCGTAATGGTACACGCGCTGGGCAGGTTGCTCGCTTGGCCGCTGCTCGGCCTGGTCTGGTTGTATCGTTTGCTGATTTCGCCGTGGCTGGGCAATAACTGTCGTTTTGATCCCAGTTGTTCGCAGTACACGCTCGATGCCCTGCGCATACACGGTGCTTTCCGCGGCAGTTGGCTGGCCGTTCGCCGAATAAGCCGCTGCCATCCGTGGGGCGGATCCGGAATTGACCCGGTCCCACCGCGGCAGGACGACCCCGTTGAGACCGAGTGAGGTCCTGCACGAGATAACGCTGCCGGCTCGTTCGTCGTCGGTGTTGTTCGCCATGATCCTGTTCTTCGTGCTGCTGCAAATCGTCTTGCTGAGCCGGGTGTTGGGGCTGGTCTTGTCTCTTGTCCTTGGCGGGTGGTTGCTCGTGTTCGTGCTGCCCGCGTTCTTGCGCTACCTGATGGTGGTCCTGGAAGCACGCGCTTACAAACGTGAGCCCGAGCCGCTGGATATTGACCTGTTTCCCTGGGTTGGCCGATTGTGGACATTGTTTCCAATCGTGCACTTGATTGGTTTTGTCTACGTGGTGTATCTGAGCGGTGCCTGTTTCGGCAGCGGCACGGCGCTGGCTGTCGCGCTCGCCTATGCGGTAATTCTGCCAGCCTCACTGATAACGCTCGCGATTACACACTCGGCTTTGGCCAGTCTCAATCCACGAACGATATTCGAATTGGGTAAACGGCTCGGTTTTGCCTACCTGATTGCACCGGCCTTTGTTATTGCCGCAACCTGGCTGGTGGTGCGCATCAACGTGCAATTTAATGCCGACATGCTGACTGAATTCATCAGCCTGTACCTGGTGTTCGCGGCCTTTGCACTGTTCGGCGGCCTGGTTCAATCACTGGATCTGCGTAGCGAATTACATATACCGCTGCCCGCGGAAATGGACGCAGCGACGATACGGGACCGACACCTGTTGACCCGGACAGCGGTGCTGAACCATGCCTACGGGATTATCAGTCGCGGCGATCGCGACAAGGGCCTGCAGCATATCTATGCGACGCTTGCGGAGGAGAGCGACGAGGATGCGGGTTGGGCGTGGTTTTTCGAAAACCTGCTGCAGTGGGAAAATCCGGAAGCCGCGCTGGTATTCGCCCAGCGTTATTTACATGAGTTACTGCGCAACGGTGAGACGGTCAAAGCTGTGAAGCTGATGCTGCGTTGTCGAGGCGTCAACCCGGCATTCAAACCTTTGCCTGAGGACATTGAATTTGCCGCGGCGGCCGCAGAGGACTGTCAGAACGATGAGCTAGCCAGTTTCTTGCGGTAGCTATTGAAAAAGTGTGCGGCGGCAAGAACCAGGGAACCGACCATCGTAAAAAAACGGTCTGCTGCGATTCCCAGTTGCGTGTGCGCGACTGTGGCCCCGATGACCAGCAAGGTCATGCCGAGTGCGCCGGCAGCGACGACACGCCAGTTGTGGTGACGCCGATAGCCCAGACCCAGCGCGACGACGCTCAACGGGATGACTACGAGCAGCAGCTGGTAGTGCAAATGCGACTCCGCGTATTGTGCAAGAAAGGGCACGCCCGCCACTACCAGCGGCAACGCCAGGCAATGCAACAGGCACAGGCTGGACAGCGCCACCGCAGCGCCATCAAGCCAATCGCGATTTTTTTGTGTATCTTGGTTCATAAGTAGTCCGGGGCGCGAATGATATAGTATAACATTTACTACTGCAAGGGCTTTAAAAACAAAGACTTATGGATAAAAAACTGCTGACAGTATTGCACTGCCCGATAACGCACAAAGGCCTGGCCCTCGCCAACGCCAAAACATTAAAGGCGGTTAATGAAGCGATTGCTGCCGGCAAGCTCAGTAACCAGGAAGGACAAACCGTGCGCGAACCGCTGGCCGAGGCCCTGGTAACCGATGACGGCAAAGTATTGTACCCGGTCGCGGACGGCATTCCGGTCTTGTTGTCGAGCGAGTCAATTAACATGGAGCAACTGGGTTGACACTGCTTTCCGCCGAATCTCCGCGCCTGTATGATTGCCAAGCAACTCCAACGATCCTGATTGCGTGAAAATCAAGGCCAACCAGCTCCATTCGCACCTGCAAAAGAACCTGGCATCCTGCTACCTGGTTAGCGGCGATGAACACCTGCTCGTGGCCGAGGCGCTGGACGCAATTCGCGATGCAGCACGCGCGCGAGGTTTTACGTCGCGGGACCTGCATGTTGCAGCGGCCGGTTTCGATTGGTCGTCGCTGCGCGACAGCTCATCAAATCTTTCGCTATTTGCTGAGCGACGCATCGTCGAGTTGCGCTTACCCACTGGCAAGCCGGGTAAAGCCGGCAGCCAGGCGATCGTCGACATGCTTGGCTATCTTGGCGACGACTTGTTGCTCCTTGTGGTCACTCCGAAGCTGGACCGCAGCAGCCAGTCTGCGAATGGACTAAAGCGCTCGATTCAGCCGGCGTCAACCTGACGGTGTGGCCGATTGGTCCCCGCGAATTGCCCGCGTGGATTGGCGAGCGCATGCGCAAGTCCGGCCTGCAGCCGGATCGCGACGCTGTCAGGATGATTGCTGATCGCGTCGAAGGAAATTTGTTGGCTGCTGGCCAGGAAATCGAAAAGTTACGACTGTTGCACGGCGCCGGCAAAGTCAGCGCCGAAGACGTCAGCAAGGCTGTGGCCAACAGCAGTCGCTTCGACGTGTTCAAGCTGGTCGATGCAGCTGTAGCAGGCGACGCGAAAAGAAGCTTGAGAATCCTGGCTGGTTTGCGTGCCGAAGGCGTCGAGCCGGTGATTGTAGTCTGGGCGCTGGCGCGTGAATTGCGAACCCTCGCCAGGCTTGCCGAGTTGCTGGCGGCGGGCACGAACCTGGCCCCGGCAATGCAAAAGTCCGGTGTCTGGAACAATCGCCAGGGCCTGGTACGGAGCTGCGTGGCCCGCCATGAGCCGGGGAACTTTCGACGGCTGCTCAAGGCCACCGTCAACGCCGACCAGGCGGCGAAGGGTCAAATGCGTGCAGATCCGTGGCAGCTGATTACTTCGATCTTGCTCGATCTGACCCTCGGTCAGCGGAAGGCTGCATGAGTCCAGTCGGGATATTCGGCGGCACCTTCGATCCCATTCATTACGGTCACCTGCGTACAGCATTTGAGATGTTGCAGGCGCTGCGTTTCAGTGAAGTGCTGTTTATTCCCAGTGGCGATCCGCCGCATCGCGATAATACCTATGCCGATGCAGAACTTCGGCTGGAGATGGTTACGGCCGCGACGGACCGGGAATCCCGCTTTGTCGTCGATGATCGCGAGCTGCGTCGCGAGGGGCCGTCTTATACTGTTGATACGCTGGCTTCAATACGACAGGAACAACCGGACGCAGCATTGGGTCTGATTCTGGGGATGGATGCTTTTTTGGGGCTCTGCAACTGGTACCGCTGGGAAGAGATACTGAATCTCGCCCACATTGTGGTCGCGCATCGGCCCGGGTGGCGAGCACCCGATATCGGCCCGTTAGGTGACCTGATCGCCGAGCATGGCACCCACCGGATCGAAGATCTGCATGACGAAACAGCGGGCCGCATTCATATACACGCGGTCACGCAACTTGAAATTTCGTCAACCGAAATTCGTGACCTGGTGTTGGCCGGGAGAGACCCACGATTTCTGATGCCGGATGTCGTTCGCGACGTCATTATGAATAGCAATTGTTACGCAAAATAGGAGATTGATTTGATCGCAATGAGAATCGCGTATGAATAGTAAGGAGCTCAGCGAGCTGGTCGTCGCAGCGCTGGAAGATGTCAAAGCCAATGACATCGTGACTTTGGATGTACGCAACATGACCAGCGTCACGGACTTTATGGTAGTTGCCAGCGGCACCTCGAACCGACACGTTAAGGCCCTGATCGAAAACGTTGCCGAAAAAGCACGGGATGCCGGGCATCGGCCTATCGGTATCGAGGGTGAAGAAGGCGGCGAATGGGTGCTATTGGACCTGCAGGACACGCTGGTCCACGTCATGCTGCCCAAAGTGCGTGACTTTTATAACCTGGAGAAGCTCTGGTCACTGGGTGATTCCGGGGAAGTGGCGGCGACTGATCAATAGTGCACATTCGATTGCTTGCGGTCGGCGATCGTCAGCCGGGATGGGTTGACGACGCGTTCAAAAACTACACGGGCAGGTTCCCGCGTGACTGGAAGTTTCGTCTGGACTGCATAGCGACTGCACGGCGGTCAAAGAATAATAAGTCGCAGCAGGCAATGGCTGCTGAAGGAGAGCAAATCCTGTCACGTATCAAGTCGACGGAGCAGGTTGTTCTGCTGGATGAAAGAGGTACGCAAATGACCAGTCAGGCACTGGCCGGGAAACTAACTGACTGGCAAACGGATGGGCGGGACCTCTGTTTCGTTATCGGCGGGCCGGACGGCGTTGCCGAAAAGTGTCGGCAACGAGCCGACGTTTGCTGGTCCCTGTCAAAACTGACTCTGCCGCATGGGCTGGCAAGAATTCTGTTCGCCGAACAGATGTTCCGCGCCTGGTCCCTGCAGACCGGTCACCCTTACCATCGTGAATAGCAGCGCCCCCATGTTTCACCTCGCCTCATCGTCGCCACGGCGTGCCGCGATTCTTGACGCACTCGGCGCAGCCTACACGATGGCCGGCATGGATATTGACGAGCAGCGGCTGCCAGGTGAGACGGCGGATGCAATGGTGCTGCGACTGGCTGCCGGCAAGGCAGCCGCAGCTGGCAAGCTGCATGCGAATGCGGTCCTTGCAGCAGATACCGCGGTGGTTGTCGATGACGAAATATTCGGCAAGCCGGTGGACCAGGAGGACGCAATGCTTATGCTGGCTCGATTGTCCGGCCGCAGTCACCAGGTGATGACCGGGGTGGCTGTGCGGTGGGGCGATACGGAACGCGTAATCCTGTCGACAACCGAAGTGCGATTTCGCGAAATCAGTCCTGACGAAGCCCTTGCATACTGGCAAAGTGGGGAGCCTCGCGGAAAAGCAGGTGCATACGCAATCCAGGGCCTGGCCGGTCTCTTTGTCGAGCAAATCAGCGGCAGCTATTCGGGTGTCGTGGGTTTGCCGGTATACGAGACAGCGACCTTGCTGGCCGAGGCGGGTATTGATCTGCTCAAGAGAACAGCAAGCCAATGACAGTCGAGTCAGCCAAAGAAGAAATCCTCATCAACGTGACTCCCAACGAGGTTCGTGCGGCGTTGCTGGAAAATGGCGTCTTGCAGGAAGTCCACATCGAGCGCGCCGCACAACGAGGTGTGATCAGCAATATCTACAAGGGCCGTGTAATTCGCGTATTGCCGGGAATGCAGGCGGCCTTCATCGAGATTGGCCTGCAGCGCACTGCCTTTCTGCACGTCTCCGACATCGTTAAGCGCAAAAACGGTGACGATCCAGCACCGGAAGAGGCAAACATTGGCGAATTGGTCAGGGAAGGCGACGAGTTGCTCGTCCAGGTCGTCAAGGATCCGATTGGCAACAAGGGCGCTCGCCTCACGACTTTCATAACCTTGCCGTCACGACACCTGGTACTGATTCCGGACGGCGACACGGTGGGGATCTCTGCGCGCATAGAAGATGAGGACGAGCGGGAGCGATTGCGCACGGTGATGGAGGAATTGCTTGCAGATCAACCGCTTAAATGCAGTGTCATTGTTCGGACCGTCGCGGAGGGCGCAAGCACCAAGGCCTTGCGCGCCGATCTCAAGTATTTGACGAAATTGTGGGAGGTCGTTCAGGAACGGTGCAGCAAAGCCCGTGTAAAAACACTGGTACACGAGGACTTGTCGCTGCCACTGCGCGTATTGCGCGACTTTGTGACCAGCGATGTGGAACACATACTGGTTGATTCGGAAGAGGACTACACTGAGATGCAGGAATTTTCAGCCACCTTCCTGCCTGAAGTGGCACCAAGGCTGGAGCTGTATCGGCGACGGCGGCCGATATTCGACCTGCACTCGATCGAAGAGGAGATCAGCAAAGCTCTGGACCGATCGATCCCCCTCAAATCGGGTGGCTACGTCATATTTGACCAGACCGAGGCCATGACCACGGTGGATGTCAACACTGGCGGTTACGTCGGTCACCGCAATCTTGAGGAGACCATCTACCGCACGAATCTTGAGGCCGCCGTCAGCATCGCGCGACAACTGCGATTGCGCAATCTGGGCGGCATTATCATCATCGATTTCATCGACATGGAAGAGGCCGAGCATCGCGACAACGTGTTGGCGATGTTTGAACAGTCGATGCAGAAAGATCATTCACGGCATCAGGTTATGCCGTTGTCGCCGTTGGGCCTCGTGGAAATGACGCGCAAACGCACGCGCGAAAGCCTGCAGCATGTGTTGTGTGAAGACTGTCCCAGTTGCGAGGGCCGTGGTTTCCTGTTGACTGCCGAAACCGTAGTTTTTGAAATTTTTCGCGAAGTGAATCGGCAATCGCGGCAATTCGACTTTGAGGAGGCGATGGTCCTGGCCCACCAGAGCGTAATCGAGTTGCTGCTTGACGAGCAGGCGCCGAGCCTCGCCAAGCTGGAAGAGCAGACCGGTAAATCCATTCGCCTCCAGCCTGAGACGTTGTATACGCAAGATCAGTTTGACGTTGTATTGATGTGATTAAAACGTTTCTTCAGCGCCTGCTTCGTTTCGCTGCCTACACGGCGGCGTCGATCGTCATCCTGCTGGCGATCGCACTTGGTCTGTTCCGCATGTTTCTGCCGCGGCTGCCGGAATACCAGGAGGACATCAAGGTCTGGGCCAGTGCGGCGATTGGCATGGACGTGCAGTTTTCCGGAATGGATGCACGCTGGGGGCTCCGCGGACCCGAGGTCGAGTTCTATGATGCGGAGCTGGTTTCAACGCAAACGGGTGCCACCATAATCGCAGCCGATGAGGTTGGCGTCGGTATCGCGCTGTCCCGAATTATCAATGACCGCAAGGCCGTGGTTGATCGCATCTTTGTGCGCGACAGCACACTGGAAGTCCGGCGGCTCGAGGACGGACAGTGGTGGATTCAGGGCAGCCCACCCGACGAGTTGCTGCCAGCCAGGCCGGCGGGAGCGGGGGACGGTCAGATTGGCCGAATCGAGGTCCTGGGCGAAAACCTGACTGTACGTTTCCTGCAGCCTGGTAACGAAACGCCGCGGCGATTCAAGATTCCGCGGCTCGTGATCAGCAGAGACGATGTCCGCACAGCGGTGGATGCGACGATCGAACTGCCCGGCGACATCGGCGACCAGGTGACGGTCGCAGCGACACAGCTGGTGGTGGCAGATGACGACAAAGCTGCGTGGGACGTCGATGTCGAGGTCAACGACGTCGAACTGGCCGGCGTGTCGACCCTGCATACCAGCGAAGCGGCTCAGTTCAGCAGCGGTAGCGGCGATTTGAGCTTATCTGTGTCGATTGACGATGCGCGATTGCAGCGGGCCACGGCCAACATCGATGTCGATGGAATCAGTGTGGGTAACAGTCCGCCGTTTTCGCTGGAAGGTCGGTTTGACCTGCTCAGTGAAGCGGACGGCTGGCTGGTCGCGGCAGACGAGTTTCGCCTCGAAACCGGCTTGGGCAGCTGGCCGCTCACTGATTTGCGAGTCGAAGCGGGCACCAATAGTGATGGTGGGATCGCAACGCTGGATGTGCGGGCCTCGTATCTGAAGATCGACGATATCCAGGTAGCGCGACCGTGGCTTAAGCCCGAGCATCAGCAGAAACTTGACGAGTATGCGCCGAATGGAATCGTAAGAAACCTGGAAGCAGCATTGTCCGATGTCGATTCCGAGACGCCACGGTTTGATGTCTCGGTAGAGCTGGAGAATGTTGGCTTTGCGGCAGTGGACAAGTTTCCGGGTGTACGCGGCCTCTCGGCCATGCTGCGGTCTGACAAGAGCGGTGGCCTGGTGGATATCCGTTCAACCGAAATGGTCGTCGATATCCCGACGCAGCTGCCGGAGCCGGTATTCCTGGACCAGTTCAGCGGCACCATCATCTGGCGTCGCAGCAATAATCGAACGACGGTACTGTCGGACAGCGTCGTATTCAGCAATGCAGACTTTGCCTTCGAGTCGAGTGTGGAAATGTCGCTTGAGGACGGCAGCCGCAAGCCCTTTGTTGATCTGACCACAACATGGAGTGTGGAAAACCTTGCGGTGTTCAAGAAATACATTCCCTATATTCCGCGGGTGCCGCGCACCAGCGAATGGTTTCAGGAAGGTCTGCTGGCGGGCAGGGTCCCGCGCGGTATTCTGACATTGCAAGGCTCTCTGGAAGACTGGCCATTCGACAATGGCGAAGGTCATTTTCATGTCAGCGCCAAAATTGAAGATGCACTGATTGAGTACCAGCGGCGCTGGCCGCCTGCCCGGGTTGTCGATCTCGAAGTTGCCGTCGATAACATGCGGCTGCATACCGAGCGCAATACGATCATCAATGAGGGCATCGAGATCGAGAATGCCAAACTTGAGATTAGTGATTTTCGAGATCCGGTGCTGAGTGTGTATTTCGAGTCGGGGGGGTCGCTGGATGCGGTACGTTCGCTGCTTGCCAAAAGTCCCGTCGGTATCGACACGCTAAAGGGCAACCTGGACCGAATTGCCATTGATGGTGTCGGGAATTTCGACCTTGAGTTGATCGTGCCAATACGCGACTGGCAAAATTTTACCTTTGAGTCGAGTGTCGAAACACAATTCGCCAACTTGCGCATGCAGGGGTTTCCGGCACCCGTGACCGACCTGACCGGTTCGGTGACGATCAGCCGGGACGACATCAGTAGCAATGAACTCATGGGGACATTTCTTGGCGGTCCTGTCAGCGTTGACCTGCAATCAGCACCAGAGTCAATGCCGGGTTACCGGATTATCGCGACAGCAAACGGGACAGCCACCGCAGCAGCGCTCGTGTCCGACCTGGACCTCCAGCTGCAGGATGAGCTGGCTGGCGAGACAGACTATGAGGCGCGCCTGCTGTTTGCGCGGGGTGCCGAAGACGGCCAGCAGCCGTTCCAGGTTGAGCTGACAAGCGCGCTGCGAGGTATAGCCATTGACCTGCCGCAGCCGCTGAACAAACCGGCCGATATGGAGTGGCCGCTGACCGGGAGGCTGCAGATGCCGGCAGGAGCGGAGAGCATCGTCACAACAGGCGCAGCAGAGGACCTGCTCTCGTGGCGACTGGACTTTGCGAAGGGCAACGAACGCTGGGACCTTGATCGGGGGGTGGTGGCCTTTGGCGAAGCAACAGCCGGCGTTGCAGAAACTCGCGGGCTGCACCTGCGCGGCTCGACCGATACCGTTATGTTGCAGGAATGGCTGAACCGGCGGCGCGAGACTGGCGGCAGGTCCGGAATGGGCGAACGCATTCGTTCTGCAGACATGACGGTCGCCAATCTCTTCATGTTTGGTCAGCATGTGCGCGATCATCGGGTCCACTTTGACCGCGGCGGGCACGAGTGGCTGGTACAAATAGAGGGCGCGGACATTTCGGGTTCGGCATCAATCCCCTATGACTTCACGTCGGGTCGACCGCTCGTCATCGACATGGAGCGCCTGGTCTTGCCGGGTGACGGAGACCGGGAAGTCGCAGCCCGAACGTCGCCGCTGGATCCGCGCGACCTGCCGCCGATTACTATCGATGTTGACGAGTTTGCGATCGGCACGCGATTCCTGGGCGAAGTTCATACAATCCTGGAGAAAACCGCCGACGGTCTCGAAACGGCGGACCTACAAACCCGCGACAAGTCCTTTGAGATCGCGGGTACCGGGCGATGGGTCGTCGACGAATCGGACCCGTCCGGAAGCCGTAGTTATCTGAACGCGACCATGACCAGCAGCGATGTCGAGGCGACGATGCGTCGGCTCGATTATCAGCCGGGCATCGATTCGGATGATTTTTCACTGAAATTTGATGTGAACTGGTCGGGCGGACCGAGCGATGATTTTCGCAAAACGTTGAATGGTGACGTCGTTGTACGGGTTGGCACCGGGCAGCTCAGCGAGGTCGAACCCGGGGCTGGCAGGATGTTCGGTCTGATGAGTGTCGTGGCGCTGCCGCGGCGATTGTCGCTGGATTTTCGGGACGTTTTTGACAGGGGCTTTGGCTTTGACCAGATTCGTGGCCGTTTTAGTCTGGTCGATGGGCAGACTTTTACCTGTAACCTGTCCCTGGACGGGCCCGCTGCACAAATCGCTGTCGTTGGGCGGGCCGGACTGGTTGATCGCGATTATGACCAGACGGCGGTTGTCAGCGCGAACTTTGGTGACGCATTGCCGGTCGTTGGCGCTGCGCTCGGCGGCCCGGCCGTGGCAGCGGTCGTGTTTATATTTTCACAGATATTCAAAAAACCACTCAGCGAGGTCGGCCAGGTTTACTATTCCATCACCGGTTCCTGGGATGAACCGACCATCGACTCGGTGGGGGCCGAACATTTTGCGGAGCAGGGCCTGCTGGCCGGTTGCCTGGAAGAGGCAGAGTAATTATGCGAGTAGCGGCAATTCAGATGAACAGCGGCGCAGAGCTTGGCGCCAATCTCGAGCTAGCCGACCGGCTGTTGGCCGAGGCGGCGGCGGACGGCGTGAAACTCGCCGTCCTGCCGGAGAATTTTGCGTTTATGGGTGAGCGTGGTCATGACAAGATCGCGTATGCCGAGCAACCGGGCAGCGGACCGATTCAGGAATTCCTGGCGGCGGCCTCAAGCCGCTACCAGATTTGGATCGTAGCCGGCAGCATGCCGCTGGCATCACCGGAAGAGGACCGCGTTTTCGGCGCCTGTCCCGTTTACAGCGCTGACGGGAGCCTGCAAACATGGTATCGCAAGATCCACCTGTTCGATGTGACACTGTCGGAAGCAGGTGAGTCTTACCGGGAGTCCCGGTCGATGTACCCTGGAACGGACGTAGTGTGCGTGGATTCGCCGATCGGCCGAATTGGTCTCACCATTTGCTACGACGTGCGTTTCCCCGAGCTGTTTCGACGGCTGGTCGATGACGATGCAACGGTTTTCACGGTGCCGGCGGCATTCACCCAGGTGACCGGGAAGGCCCACTGGCATACGCTGCTGCGTGCACGCGCGATCGAAAATCTGGCGTATGTCATCGCGCCCGGGCAATATGGCGATCATCCGGACGCCAGAACCACCTTTGGGCATTCCATGATTGTGGACCCCTGGGGGCGCGTCCTGGCGGAGCAGGCTGCGGGAGATGCTGTGGTCGCTGCTGACATTGACCCGGATTTGCCGGCTCGGCTGCGATCTGAATTTCCGGCGCTGGCCAACCGGCGACTGACTGACGACTAACTTCTGGAAACGAGATTGAGCACAGACCACGACGAAAACACGATCGATGCCGTAATGCTACGCACGCTGGAGCCCGCGGGGCTGAGCGAGCAACACCTGAATGCCACGCTTGGCTCGATGATGAAGCGCGGCGTCGACTATGCCGACCTGTATTTCCAGGTCAGTCGGCAGGAAAGCTGGTCTGTCGAGGATGGCATCGTTCGTGAAGGCAGTTTCAACCTCAATCAGGGTGTGGGCGTGCGCGCGGTGAGTGGCGAGAAAACCGGGTTTGCCTACTCAGATGAGCTGCTGTTGCCGGCACTGCAGCAGGCTGCGGCGGCGGCGAAGGCCATTGCGAGAGCTGGCGAATCGAAGTCGTTGCAGGCCTGGCAGCGGCGCCAGCAGGAACCGCTGTATGCAATGGCAGATCCAACCAGCAGCATCAGTGACGCCGACAAGACGGCGATGCTGGCGCGTGTTGATCGGGAAACCCGCGCTCTCGATCCGCGAATCGAGCAAGTGATTCTCGGCATCACCAGCAGCCATGAAATGGTCCTGATTGCCGCGTCAGATGGCACCCTGGCGGCGGATGTCCGGCCGCTCGTTCGCTTCAACGTCAGCGTGATTCTTGAAGAAAATGGCCGTCGCGAACAGGGATATGCAGGCGGCGGCGCCCGCGCTGATCTCAATTATTTTCGTTCCGGCGATGTGCCGATGGAGTACGCACGTGAAGCGGTTCGCCAGGCGCAGGTACAGCTGGAAGCGGTCGCAGCTCCGGCTGGCGCGATGCCGGTGGTACTCGGTCCGGGCTGGCCGGGAATTCTGTTGCATGAGGCTGTCGGACATGGACTGGAGGGCGATTTCAATCGCAAAGGTACGTCGGCATTCTGCGGCAAAGTTGGTGAGCGCGTCGCGCCCGAGGATTGCACGATTGTTGACGACGGAACCTTGCCGAATCGCCGCGGTTCGCTGGCGATTGACGACGAAGGTACGGAAGGGCAGTACAACGTGCTGGTTGAGAACGGTATTTTGCGCGGCTACATGCAAGACAAGTTGAATGCGCGCCTGATGGGCGTCGCGCCGACGGGCAATGGACGCCGCGAGTCGTTTGCCCACATGCCAATGCCACGGATGACCAATACGTACATGCTGGCGGGCGCACATGCGCCGGAGGATATCGTGGCTTCCGTGGACAAGGGTTTGTACGCACCGAATTTCGGCGGTGGCCAGGTCGATATTACGTCGGGCAAGTTTGTGTTTTCCGCATCCGAGGCCTATCTGATTGAGAATGGCAAGATCACGACGCCCGTCAAAGGCGCTATGTTGATTGGCGACGGCCCGGAGGCCTTGTCCAGGATATCCATGATTGGCACAGACATGCAGCTTGATAGCGGCGTCGGTACCTGCGGCAAGGAAGGCCAGTCAGTGCCGGTCGGCGTCGGCCAGCCAACGCTTCGCATTGATGAAATTACGGTCGGTGGTACTGCCTGATCAATTAACATAAGACTCTGTGCCGCAGTTCTCAGAACAGTCTGTGAGTCCGTTCACTCATTTTTTGCTTGCCTTTATGTAACGTGTTCCGGTCTAACGGAGGAACGACTCAATGGCATTCGAAAATACAACGACTGAGATCGAACTGGACGCCAAATCTCAGCAACTGGTAAAAAGTTTACGCGGGCAAGGACAATCCCGTGAGCCGGATCTGGATGTCGAAGGCATGTCGCCTTCCATTCTCTCGCGCCTGATTAACCTGTTCAGCAGGGGCAATTAGCCGCCAAATCCGCCCCTGACCGCTGGACTCACAGCCTCTGCCCGTGTAAAAAATAGAGGCTATGTGGGTCGCCAAGCCAATTTACGAGTTTTTGCCGTATTTCTACCTGTTGGTAGGTGCGCTGAGCCTGGGCGCATCCATGTACGTGAATCACTGGTATTGGCCGACGATTTGCTTTGCGACCGGCCTGCTGTGCCTGGTCGCGGGTCTGGTCGTGCTACTGAAACGTCGCGACTACCGCATGACGGAGCGACGCACCGGTAATTGACATTCACCTAGGCGTCTTCGTAGTCCTCGCCTTCTTCAGCTTCTTCGCCATCGTCGCGTTCCCTGTCTGCATCTTCTGCCGTATTGCGAAGGTCGGTATAGATGAGGTCGTGCGCCCCCAGCGCGATCACGTCGCCGTCCTGAAGACGCTGTTTCTTGACCTGCCGTTCGGCAATGAATACGCCATTCGTGCTGTTCAGGTCTTCGACGACGCAGCCCTCATCTTCATTGCTGATGAGTTGTGCATGGTGGCGGCTCACGAATTTGCTCTTGATGCAGATTTCATTGTCCGGTGAGCGGCCGATAATGACGCGCCCCGGGCCGAATGACTGTACCGAGACGCTCTCACCCTCGGCCATAATCTCGATCTGGGTGATATGCCGTGCATTGGCGTGCCGTAGCGCCACATTGTCCAGCCGTGTAAACGTGCCGGTATCACTTTCATATTCCTTCCAGCCCAGTTCTTCGACGGCTGCGATGATGTCGTCGGCGCCCAGCATTTTCTTGTCATCGGCGAATGCCACCAGCAACGCGGTATCGCACAGCGTATTCACCAGGCGGGGAATGCCGCCGGAATAATTATGGATGATCTCGAAGCAGTCTTCGCCAAAAACATTATGGTTAGAGCACCCGGCCACTGCCATCCGATGAGTGATGTACTGATTGATGTCGGCCAGCGCCAGCGGGCCGAGGTGAAAACGCAGACGCACGCGCTGCAACAGTTGCTTCATGTTGGGCGCGTCCAGCGCATCCTTAAGCTCCGGCTGTCCGGCCAGAATGATTCGCAGGACTTTTTCCTTGTGCGTTTCAATGCCTGATAACAGGCGAATTTCCTCGAGCACCTTGGTGCTGAGATTCTGTGCCTCATCAACGATCAGGACGACTTTCTTGCCGTTCGAATATTGCTCGATCAGGAATGAGTTCAGAATATCGAGCAATTCCACTTTGCGTTTTTCGAACGGTTTGAAGCCAAATTCCGTCAGGACAGCTTGCAGGAATTGCGTCGCAGACAGCTGCGTTTGCGAGATCACCGCATAGACGACGTCGTCCTCCAGTTCATCCAGGAACGATTGCAGCAACGTGGTTTTGCCTGAGCCGATGTCACCGGTGATGACGACAAATCCGTCCGCCAGCCAGATTGTCGATTCCATGTAAGCTTTGGCACGCGCATGTTGCATGCTCCAGTAAAGGAACTCGGGATCGGGCGTCAGCCGAAACGGCTGCTCACTGAGGCCAAAGTGTTCTAAGTAAGACATAGGTTCTTCATTTTCTTGCAAGTTTACCCGGTTTTACCGGAGATGGAACGGACCAAGGTAACGTATCAGATCGTGGGATTCGTCACAGTTTTTTCGATTTCGGACAATTGGCGGTCGCGCTCGGCCGCGGACCCGGCCATAACCGTGATGTGGCCTAGTTTTCGGCCTGGCCGCGGGGCTTTGCCATAGTCATGCAGATTACCGGCGCGCAGCTCCCGGGCTGCCTCCGGAATCTCGCCAAGCAAATTGAGCATTCCGGCAAACCCGCAAACCTGCGGTTTTTCGAGATCGGCTCCGCTAATCGCAAGCAAATGCGCGGCGAACTGACTGGGTTCGGCGCCTTCAATCGTCCAGTGCCCCGAGTTGTGCACGCGCGGCGCAAATTCATTTGCCAGCAACCGGTCGCCTGCGACAAACAGCTCCAGCGCCAGTACCCCAACGTACTCCAGTCTTTGGAGCAGACTGTGCAGGTATTCGACCGCCTGCCGTTCGAGCGCCGTGTCCTCCAGCGGTGCTCGTGACGTTTGCAGGATGCCGTTGGTATGTTCGTTTTGCGTCAGCGGGAAACTGACAACCTGGCCAGCGCTGTTGCGCGCGCCAATTGCGGATACTTCAAAGTCGAAGTTAACCCATGCTTCTGCAATCAGGGCATTGCCACCCAGCTTTTCCCAGGCAGCGCCAAGTTCGTTGCCATTGCGAATGATGGCCTGACCCTTGCCATCGTACCCAAAGCGACGTGTCTTCAGCACCATCGGCAAGCCGATGGCGGCGACGGCCGCATCGAGATCCGAGCGTGAATCGACCGCAAAAAACGCTGGCAAAGGAATTCCCAGGCTCTGAAACAAAAGTTTCTCGGCAAGCCGGTCCTGGGCGTACTGAAGCGCTGCGGGGGGAGGAAATACTGGCACCGTGCCGGCAATTTCCTCCAATGCCTCGACCGAGACATTTTCAAATTCATAAGTCACGACGTCCACGGCCTGCGCCAGGGCAGCCAGCGCGGCAACGTCGTCGAACGGCGCCTGGATTACCTCGCCGCAGTCTGCTGCAGGAGGAGCCGATGAGGGGTCGACGAAGGTGCACTGCATGCCAAGGTCACGGGCCGCGTATCCGAGCATTTGGCCTAGCTGGCCGGCGCCAATGATACCGATTCGCATGGTCTCAAAAACTATTGGCTGGGGTCGCTGTCGCCGAGCACCCGATCGGTCTGGTCACGACGAAATTTATCGAGAGCCGAGGCAATGCCATCGTCCTCATTGGCCAGAATCGCCGCTGCGAGCAGTGCGGCATTGATTGCGCCTGCCTTGCCGATCGCCATACTGCCGACCGGAATGCCCGCCGGCATCTGCACAATCGAGAGCAGTGAGTCCATGCCACTGAGCGCCCGGGACTCGACCGGTACCCCGAGCACCGGCAGGCGCGTCTTGGCAGCGGTCATGCCGGGCAGGTGCGCCGCACCGCCGGCGCCAGCAATGATGACCTTCAGGCCACGCTCGGCAGCACTCGATGCGTACTCAAATAGCTTGTCCGGCGTGCGATGCGCAGAAACAACCTCAACCTCATGCGCAACACCCAGCGCTTCCAGGGTGTCACTCGCGTGTTGCATCGTGTCCCAGTCAGAACGCGACCCCATGATTATGCCGACATCAATACTCATGCCGCGATTCTAACCAGAATGGCGTGCACACGCCGAAAAACTTCCCGTTTCAGGGTTTTTTCGGCACGTTCGTTACCCGCCACTGCAAGCCGCCCAAGCAGTTCTCGCAATTCGCCATCGATGCTGTCGGTTGCAGATTCAAAACTGTCCAGTGCCTCGGGGCCACCGGCTAATAATCGATCCCGCCATTTTTCTGCGCGGGCGAACATCTGCTTCTCAGCCCGGTCGCGGGCCCCTAAATCGGCAAGACGTGCACGAATCAAGTCGGCGTCAGCCTGGCGCATGAGTTTGCCAATGTACTGTTTCTGCCGGCGCAAGGCCTCGTGAGATTTCATGCGCGTAGCGGCGCGGACCGCATCGAGCAGGTCTTCGCTCAAGCCGATCGACTCAAGTTCAGCAGGCTTCAACGGGATCAGGTGCTCGCCCAGTTCCTGCAAGGCCTGTTGTTCACGTTTGCGTGCGTTTTTGCTGGGCTTATCAATAGTCACCGGCTAAGCTACTCCGGGGTTGGAATTGAATTTTGAGAGAATCGATACATGGGCGACATTGCCACAACAGGCTCGCTGGGTCAGCAAGAACTGGAAGCACTATTAAGAATCGCGCTCGACGAGGCTACCGCGCAGGGAGTTGATCAGGCCGAAGTCGCTGCCAGCCATGACCTGGGACTCGCTGCCACGGCGCGACTCGGCGAGGTCGAAAACCTTGAGTTCACGAATGATCGGGGGCTCGGTATCACCGTTTACAGGAATCATTGCAAAGGCAGTGCGAACACCTCTGACATTTCGCCGGAGGCGATCAGGGAGGCGGTGCAAAAGGCCTGCGCATTTGCCAGTTATACCGCTGAGGACCAACACGCCGGTCTCGCTGACGCCACACTGATGTGCAAGGACATCGTGGATCTCGATCTTGACCACCCATCGGCGCTCAACTCGGAACAGGCTATCGAGCTGGCCATCGAGTGTGAGCAGGCGGCGCTCAGTTACGATCCGCGGATTAACAACTCCGAAGGTGCGACTATTTCGACCAACCGCAGCGCCCGCGCCTATGGCAATACACATGGATTTGTTGGCAGCTACCGCAAATCCAGTCACAGCATCAGTTGCGTGGTCCTCGGGCAACAGGACGGCGATATGCAACGTGACTATCATTACAGCGCCGCACGCGATCCGGCTGACCTGGAGTCAGCTCGCGGTATCGGTGAGACCGCGGCGAAACGCGCAGTACGCAGGCTCGGCGCGCGCAAAATCAAGACGACCAGGGTACCAGTGCTATTCACACCGGAACTGGCACGTGGGTTCATCGGGCATGCGATCGGTGCAATCGCCGGCGGCGCCCAGTACCGGCACGCGTCCTTCTTGCTGGACGCGGTCGGCGAACAGATTTTTCCGAAATTCGTTTCTATCCAGGAGCGTCCCCATTTACCCAAAGGCATGGCCAGCGTGGCGTTTGACAGCGAGGGCGTAGCCACATACGACCGGGACATCGTCGCCGACGGTGAGCTACAGGGGTATGTTCTCAGCAGTTACTCAGCACGGCGCCTGGGACTTCAAACCACTGCGAATGCCGGTGGTACGCAAAATCTGCTTGTCCCCGGCAGTAGCGATGATCTGGCCACGCTGACCCGGCAAATGGGGACCGGTCTCCTCGTGGAGGAACTCATCGGCCAGGGCGTTAACCCGGTCACCGGCGATTATTCGCGCGGTGCGGTTGGTCACTGGGTTGAAAATGGCGAAATACAATTTCCCGTGCACGAGGTCACAATCGCCGGCAACCTGAGCGAACTCTACAAGCGAATTGCAGCGATCGGCGGTGACCAGGACCTGCGTGGAGGGATACGTTGCGGTTCGTTGCTGGTAGAAGAAATGACAGTCGCCGGGAACTGATATGAACGCAAACAAGGCTGCAGTAATGTTCAAGAAGATTCTGATGCTGGCGCTCATCTTGTGGTTGCCGGTGAGCAGTGCTGACGATGTGTCGTATGCGCTGATCAATGCCAATGTTTTCAATGGCGTGGACAACACGATAATCGCGGGGGCGACGGTGCTCGTTGCCGATGGCAAAATCGAAGCGATTGTTGATGGTGGGTCTGCCGTTGCTGATCGATTTCAGGTAATTGATCTGGAGCACAATTATTTGTTGCCCGGTTTGTTCGATGTCCATACGCACGTCGAAACCCTGGAACAGGCGGAACGGGCGCTGGTGTCCGGCGTAACGACGTTGCGAAGTGCCAGCACCACGGCGTACCAGGACGTAGCATTGCGCGAGCTGGCCCGCGCCGCCCGGATACCCGGTCCCGATGTCGTTGCGGCTGGCGTCTACGTGACGCCCGACCTTGGCAATACCTCGCTGGCCGACCCGAGGTTCAGCGAGATTGACGGACGCGTGGACAGCGACGATGAGTTACGTCTCCTGGTCAATATCAATGCTGATCGGGGTGTCAACGTGATCAAGACGCGTGGCACGCAGCGCGCCGGTCTTCCCGACACCGACCCGCGCCAACAGGTCTATTCGGAGCGTCAGCTGCGAGTGGTGGTTGATGCAGCATCCCGGCGCGGTTTGGCAGTGATGGTGCATGCGCATGGTGACGAGGGTGCCCGTGCTGCCGTACTGGCCGGCGCGCGGAGCATCGAGCACGGCACCTACCTCAGTGCAGAGACGCTTGCGTTGATGAAGGAGCGGGGCACCTGGTTTGTGCCGACCTACGTCACCATGGACGAGATGAACGAGGAGCAATACGACCATGTGTTACGCCTGCGGGGCAGGCACATGGTGCCGCAACTCGAGGACGCTATTCGCACGGCGCATGCACTGGGCGTCAGAATCGCGACCGGCGCCGACAATTACTACGACAACGAGTCGATCAACCGCATTTCGGTGGAAGCGGAACAGCTGGTGCGCCTCGGTCTGAGCAACTTTGAGGCGTTGCAGGCCGCCACGGTGAGTGCTGCAGAACTGCTTGAGCTGCAGGCGCAAACCGGTCAGATCACACCGGGATTTGAAGCGGACATGATTCTGGTGCCAGCCAATCCACTGGAGCACATCGAAGCGCTGCAGGATGTATTATTGGTCATGAGCAACGGCGAGATCGCGCTGCAGCGCATACCCTTTGCAGTTACTGACTGACTACTTGACGGCGGCTGTGTCCAGGAGGTCGGCCAGGGTTTTGTCACCGACCGCAGCAGCGATGGATGCGTCAAGTTGATCGCCGAGGCCGTCAATCAATTTTTCCCATTTTGGTTCGCGGTACGACCCGGTTTCACCGTGATCGCGAACGACGGCAAGCACGTCGCTCAATTTCATGCGTGACAGCTCCCGACCGGGTATAAGCTCTTCATTTTCGGTGCACTTCAATAATTTGTCAGACTCCAGCGCGTCGATAATCGGTGTCAGCGTCACCGACGGCATCTTCATCTTGCTCGCAAGAGACTGGACCGTTTCTGCCTGCTTGCCTTTGCGAAATGCGCGACCGACGAGGTACATCACGTTCAGTGCGAGCCGCTCACGCATCGTATTGGACAAGTGCGGCTCTCGCCGGCCTATCCGCAGGTATGCAGGGTTCTGGTGATAAAAGGCAAGTTGTGCACCGATCAACAGGATCAACCAGTTGACGTACAGCCAGATCAGGGTGGTAATTGCCACGGCAAAACCGGAATAAATGAGTTGGGTACGCGTCGAATAGACGACAAAAGTCGCGAATATCACACCCACGCTGGCCCATGAAAATCCTGCCGCCAATCCGCCAATCAGCGCAGAACGAAACTGCACACGGGTATTGGGCATGTAGATGTACAAGAAGGTGAAGACGCTGGTGACCAGCAAGTATGGTGTCAGCTTGCTGGTGGCGACGAAGATTGGCCCCAGAAACTCAAAGTCAAGCAACCATTGAACAACGGTGTTGCTCTTGAGAGAGGCGATCATACCAATGGCGATGATGACGATGACCGGGCCAACCAGTAATACCACCAGGTACTCAACCATGCGGCGCGCAAAATTCATGCGCTTGGCGACGTGCCAGACATAGTTAAAGCTTTCTTCGATTTTTTGTACCATCGAGATGGCTGTGTAGATGAAGAAAGCGAGACTGATGCCACCCAGAGCACCGACCTTGACGTTCTGCACAATGTCGATCACCTGCTGCGACATCTCTGCGCCTTGCGCGCCCATCGTTTCGAACCACCAGGTCAGCACGGGCTCCAATGCATCTTCGCCGCCGAAGGCTTTGAAGACGGCGAAGCTGAAGGCCAGCAACGGCACGATGGACAACAACGTGGTGTAAACCAGGCTCATCGAGCGCATCATCAGGCCGCCTGCGAACATATCGCGGACCAAGGCGACGGTATAGCGCAAGACATTGGCGAGCGTGCGGCCCGCTATACCGTGTTGATAGAGGTAATCCGACCAGACCAGCTTGTCGAATTGCTGTCGCAGCTTGGCAATCATGGGGCGCTATTATAGGTGATCATTCCGGCTGTTCGCCGAACAACCGGGTGAGGGCTTCCTGGTATTTCGCACCGGTACGCGCCAGTACGTCTGCCGGCAAAGCAGGTGCGGGTGGCGTCTTGTCCCAATCCAGGGTGTCGAGGTAATCCCGAACGAACTGCTTGTCGTAACTGGGTGGGCTCATGCCGACCCGATATTCGTCCATCGGCCAGAATCTCGACGAGTCGGGTGTCAATACTTCATCGATCAGGTAGATCTTGCCGTCGGCGTCCTGCCCAAATTCGAACTTCGTATCAGCGATAACGATGCCGCGTTCGCGCGCATAGTCAGCGGCTCGGTCGTAGATTGCGATGGACAGGTCACGCACCTGGCTGGCCGCGTCCAGGCCAATCAGGTTGATAACATCGGCAAAGCTGATGTTCTCGTCATGCTCGCCTG
>Ga0102946_1000051_pt1 | contig 40345 bp, 43 predicted proteins | sample SalPon2A_A_D1_MG_FD_78209 | JGI IMG/M metagenome (GOLD analysis project Ga0102946, IMG submission 78209) | Soil microbial communities from South San Francisco under conditions of wetland restoration - Salt Pond MetaG R2A_A_D1_MG | ecosystem: Environmental > Terrestrial > Soil > Wetlands | place... | reverse complement strand
GCGGGTCTGGTGCCCGAAGTGGACGCCGCTCTCCAGGAGCTGGCGCATGGTGACGACGGCCATGCCGAGGTCTCGCTTTCTGTTGTGTGCAGTTGGTCCTGGCACGAGCGACCGCCCCCTTCCGACTCACCGAACGGCGAGGCGGACTGCGAGGGCGCGTCCCGGCGGATGAGCACCGGCCTGTCGTGCGCGTATTCGTGCGGCTCTCGTGGCCACACGTGCGCTCCATCGTACTGGGCGCGTGACGAGCGCCGAAATTGCCGCCGCCCCACGGTCTACCGTGAAGCCATGCGCACCTCAGTGGTATCCCGGATGCAGCCGTTCGGCCGATCGGTTTTCGGGGAGATGACCCGCCGCGCCCTGGAGTTCGACGCCGTGAACCTCGGCCAGGGCTTCCCCGACTCCGAGCCGCTGCCGCAGCTGCGCGCCCTGGTGCACGAGGCCATCGAAGGCGGCAAGAACCAGTACGCACCCGCTCGGGGCATGCCGGTCCTGCGTGAGGCCGTCGCCGAGCACCAGCACCGCTTCTACGGCCTGGAGCTCGACCCCGCCGGCCAGGTGCTCGTCACGGTCGGGGCGACCGAGGCGCTGACCGCATCCGTCCTCGCGCTGGTGGAGAACGGCGAAGAGGTCATCACCTTCGACCCCTCCTTCGACATCTACCGCTCCGCGGTGTCCCTGGCCGGCGGCGTCCACCGAGCCGTGCCGCTGCGGTTCCCCCAGTGGGAGCTGGACCCGACGGAGCTGGAGAAGGCGGTCGGCCCGCACACCCGGCTGATCGTGCTCAACAACCCACACAACCCGACCGGCAAGGTCTTCTCCGACTCCGAGCTGCGCGCGATCGCCGACATCGCCATCGCCCACGACCTGCTCGTGGTCACGGACGAGGTCTACGAGCACCTGGTCTACGACGACCTCGTGCACCGTCCCCTGGCCACACTGCCCGGTATGGCGGAGCGCACCCTGACCATCTCCTCCGGCGGCAAGACGTTCTCGGCGACCGGATGGAAGGTGGGGTGGGTCACCGGCCCCGCGGCCCTGGTCAAGGCCGTGGCCACGGTCAAGCAAGGGCTCACGTTCACCGCCTCCGGGCCCTTCCAGCCGGCCATCGCCCATGGTCTGCGTCTCCCGGACGACTTCTTCGCCGGGCTGGCGCAGACGATGGCCCGGCGACGGGACCTCATGACGGATGCTCTCGCGGACACGCCGTTGTCCGTCGCCCCGTGCGCCGGCGGCTACTTCGTGGTCGTCGACACGGCGCCGCTCGGCGTCCGGGACGCCGTCCAGTTCTGCTGGGACCTGCCGGAGCAGACCGGTGTGGTGGGGGTACCGGTGTCGGCCTTCTGCTCCGACGAGGGTCTGGCTCCGACGCTGGTCCGCCTGGCCATCTGCAAGGACGAGGCCGTCCTGCGCGAAGGCGCACGGCGCCTGGGCACCCTGGGGCGCGGCTCCGGCTGAGGCTGGCTGCCTCGTGTCAGAGTGGCTGATGTGAGTCCCGAGCCGGCGGCGGACGGCGAGGCGGTCATCGCTGCCGAGCTGCGCGAGACCTTCGCGCACCAGCTGCGGGTGCACCAGTCCCGCTCGGCGCACACCGTGCGGGCCTATCTCGGTGACCTCACGGCTCTCGACGGCTCCCTCCGTGAGCAGGGTGTGCTCGCCCTGGACGAGGTCACCCTGGCGCATCTGCGCTCGTTTTTGGCGCAGCAGTCGCGCTCGGGGCTGGCCCGCTCTTCGGTGGCCCGGCGAGCCGCATCCGTCAAGACCTTCTTCGCCTGGGCCGCGGCGACCGGGCGGCTGAGCCACGATCCTGCGGTGCGGTTGAAGGCGCCGGGCCAGGAGCGGCACCTGCCCGGAGTCCTGGCCTCGGAGCAGGCCGGTGCGCTGATGGACCTGGCCGCGGTGGCCTCCGACGACGAGGACCCCATCGGTATGCGTGACCGCGCCATGCTCGAGCTGCTCTACGCCACGGGGATCCGGGTCGGCGAGCTGTGCGCCTTGGACACCAGCGACGTCGACATCGGGGCCGGCCACGCGAAGGTGCGCGGCAAGGGCGACAAGGAGCGGATGGTCGTCTTCGGTGCGCCCGCCGCGCGAGCCGTCGAGGAGTACCTGCACCAGGCCCGCTCTCGGCTGACCCGCGACGGTGCGCCCGCCGAGACGGCTTTGTTCCTCGGCCGACGCGGTCGACGAGTGGACCAGCGCCAGGTCCGCACGGTCGTCCACGCCCTGATGCGCGAGCTCCCCGACGCCCCGGACATCGGGCCTCACGGGCTGCGACACAGCGCGGCCACCCACCTGCTCGACGGGGGTGCCGACATCCGGACCGTGCAGGAGATCCTCGGTCATGCCAGTCTCGCGACGACCCAGGTCTACACCCATGTGTCCACAGGTCGGCTGCACGCGGCGTACCGCCAGGCCCATCCTCGGGCCTGACCAGCGCGGCTGGTCCCGCGTCGCCCGACACGCCGGGAGGCTCAGAGGTGGGGCAGCAGCGAGACCTCCCAGGAACGCAGCAGCACCATCGGATCGAGATACTCCCCGGCCCGGCGCGCGCCGAGATGCAGACAGGCGGAGGGCGCGCAGTGGCTCCCCTGCGCATCCAGGCTGCCCAGCCCCTGCCCTTGCGTGACCGCCTCTCCCCTGCTCACGTGCGATCGCACCGGTTGGTAGGTGCTGACCACCCCGTCGTTGTGCCTGACCGACACCACCTGCACCCCAGCCACCACGCCTGAGAACCGCACCTGCCCGTCAGCCACAGATCGCACTGGGCCGTCGGGTCTTCCCCGCAGGTCGACGCCCCGGTGTCCGGCCAGCCACCGTCGAGCCGGTCGCTCGAAGGGCCGCACGAGGACCTCTCGCCCCGGCAGCGGCCACTCCCACCGCCCCGGGTCAGCCCGGGCACGCTGAACCCTCGCGGAAGTCTGTACGGCCCGGACGGCCGTCAAGGCCGCATCAGCCAGTGCTTGCTCGCGATGGTCGGCCACCCGGAGCCGATCCACCTGCTCCGTCTCCGGCTGCGCGTCGGAGGCCGCCGCGCCGGGGAGCCAGCTGGACACCAGCCAGGCACACAGCAGCGGCCACGTCAGCGTCGGTGGGAGCTTGCGCAGGCTCACCCGTGCCCCCGCGACCACCCCGCGGGTCCACGCTGAGCGAGCGAGGCCGCCTCCAGCTGGCCCAGGGCAGCCATCACCTCGGCCACACTGAGCCCGGCCGCCGTGGTGAGGGCCTCGACGCCGATGGAGCGCCGTGGCGGCAGGCTCTGCCACACTCGGAACGCGTCCGGATCAAGATCGTCACCCGGCCGGGACTCTCCGCGCTTGACCGGCGCGAGGTCATCGCCGAGAGCCCCGAAGAGCTCGGCCACCTCGGCGGCGTCGGTGACGAGCTGGGCGCGCCCGGCTCGCAGGTCCTCGTGACAACCGGCGGAGACCATCGATGTCACGGGTCCAGGCACGGCGCCCACCGGGCGGCAGAGCTCCACCGCCGCACTCACCGTGCTGCGGGCTCCGGAGCGCAGGCCGGCCTCCACCATCACCGTGCCGCTGGCCAGGGCCGCGATCAGGCGGTTGCGAGCGAGGAATCGGCTGCGTGTCGGCGCCGATCCCGGAGGGACCTCACTGACCACCGCACCCGCCTCCGCGATGCGCTCCAGCAGCGCGGTGTGGGCAACCGGGTAGGCACGATCCACCCCCGAGGCGAGCACAGCCACGGTGACTCCGTCCACGGCGAGGGCGCCACGGTGCGCCGCCGCGTCGATGCCGAAGGCGGCGCCGGAGACGACGGTGAACCTGCGGACCGCCAACCCCGAGGCGAGCTCCGAGGCGACGAACTCGCCGTACGACGTGCTCGCCCTGGCCCCCACGATGGCCGCGCTGCGGCCCAGCCTCGCACCCGGGAACGCCGACGACTGCGGCCCGGACTCCCCCGGGCCCCTCACCCACAGACACCACGGCGGCCAGGCGAGGTCGTGCAACCCGGCAGGCCAGTACGGGTCCTCCGGGAAGAGCAGCCGAGCGCCGACAGTGCCGGTGATGTCCAGATCGTGGTCGATGTCGAGCTGCCGCAGGCGTGCCTGGAAGCGCTCTGCGCTGGCTCGGGGCCGACCGGATATGCCTGCTCGAGCCAGCTCCAGCGCCTCGACAAGCCCGTGCTCGGCCACCATCGCGCGGGCGGTGCGGTCGTCCGGCTCGGCGATACGCGACCACGCCATCGCCGCCCGCTGCTCGGCGGTGAGGTCGGTGCGTGGGCTGATGCCGCCGAGTGGCCGGTCTGCCGGACCATGCTCACTCATGCGGCCATCCCCGAGGGGGCGCGCAAGGTCAGGGCGAAGGAGGCGTCGGCGCGCAGAGGACGGTCCCGGCCGGCCAGATCTGCGAGAGTCCACGCGACGCGAAGGCACCGGTCGTACCCACGCAACGTGAGCGTCCCCGTATCCATGGCGCGGTCGAGGTCCCGGGTCACCTCGGCCGATAGGCGCAACGCTCCCTCCCGCAGATGTGCACCCGGGACATCGGCGTTGACCGCCCACGGCGTGGCCCGAAGCCGTCGGCGCTGCCGCTCCCGGGCGCCAGCCACCCGCGCGGCCACGTCAGCGCTGCTCTCCCCCGCCGAGTCGCCGAGGTCCGCGCGTGTCAGCGGGAGCAGCACCACTCTGAGGTCGATCCGGTCCAACAGCGGACCGGAGATCTTGCCGAAGTAGCTCCTTCGGGCCAGCGGCGTGCACTGGCAGCCGCGACCCTTGGCGAAACCGGCCCCGCACGGGCAGGGGTTGGCCGCCATCACCATCTGGAAGCGCGCGGGAAGACGGACGTGCCGCTCAGCGCGGGCGATGACGACCTCCCCGGACTCCAGCGGTTGTCTGAGCCCGTCCAGCACGTCCCGTCGGAACTCCGGCGACTCGTCGAGAAAGAGGACGCCTCGGTGGGCGCGCGACACGGCGCCGGGGCGCACCCGGCCGCTGCCACCCCCGATGACCGACGCCATCGACGCTCCATGGTGAGGCGCCACGAACGGCGGGGCCTCGATCAGCGAGCCGTCCTCCGGGAGCAGGCCGAGGACCGAGTGGATGCCCGTCACCTCCAGCGCCTCGGTCGACCGCAAGCCGGGCAGAAGACCGGGCAACCGCTCGGCGAGCATCGTCTTGCCCGCGCCCGGAGGACCGAGGAGCAGGATGTGGTGCTGCCCGGCCGCGGCGACCTCCAGCGCGGCCCTGGCCTCCGCCTGACCGGCCACGTCGCTGAGGTCGGGCATGCGCGTCGCCCCTCGGGGTGGACGGTCGGGAGTGCGGTCCTGCGGCTCATGGCCCTGGGACAGGGTGCGGTAGAGCCGGGTGAGATCGGTCAGGTCACCCACGGCGTGGACGCGCAGGCCCGGCACGAGGCAGGCTTCGCGCGCGCTGGCCGTCGGCACGACGATCCGCTCCACACCGCTGCGAGCGGCGGCCAGCACCATGGGCAGGACCCCCGGCACAGCTCTGATCGAGCCGTCCAGACCCAGCTCCCCGATATGGGCCACCGGCCGCGTGAGCCGTCCGGGGAGCTGGCCGTCGGCGCCGAGCAAGGCCACAGCGATGGCGATGTCGAAGCCGCTGCCCACCTTCGGCAGACCGGCAGGCGAGAGGTTGACCGTCCATCGGCGCATCGACAGGGCCAGACCGGCGGTGCTCGTCCCAGCACGGATGCGGTCCGGGGCCTGGGCGCACGCCGCGTCCGGCAGGCCACTGACCACGAAGGCGGGCAGGCCAGGGTGGCCGTGCGCCTCCACATCGACGACGTGCCCCTCCACGCCACTCAGAGCCACGGCCTTGGTGGCCGCAAAGCCCACTACGCCACCCCGCGAAGGTGGTCGATCCGGACCGCCCCCGAACCCCTCAGGGTCACGGCGAGCACGTCGACCCGCAGGTCGCGACCGCGATACGGATGCTGTCGCATCCACAGCCCGGCCAGTCGCCGGAGCCGCGCCGCCTTGGCCGGTGTCACCGCCTCCGCAGGATGACCGAACCTCCTCGAGCGACGCGTCTTGACCTCGTAGAAGACCACCTGATGCCCGTCGACGCCGACGATGTCGACCTCTCCGTGCGGGCATCGCCAGTTTCGGTCCACGATGCGCACGCCGGCGGCGGCAAGATGAGCGACAGCCAGCTCTTCCCCGCGGTCTCCGACCTCGCGAGCCACGCGGTGCGGCATTCCTCGGTGGGTCATGACCCCAGCCTGGGCCGGGGCCGGAGCACCCCGACCGCGGCAGCGTCGACCTGTGGACGCCGGCGAGCCCCCGGCAACGATGTGGACCCCGCCGCGCCGGCCTGCTACTCCGAGAAGCCGCTCTTGGGAATCTCCAGGTCGGAGCGCGACAGCTCCTCGACGTTGACGTCCTTGAAGGTGATCACCCGCACCTTCTTGACGAAGCGCGCCGGACGGTACACGTCCCACACCCAGGCGTCGCTCATCGTCACCTCGAACCAGGTCTCCCCGTCCCCCGTGCGCACCGCCACGTCGACCTCGTTGGCCAGGTAGAAGCGGCGCTCGGTCTCGACGACGTGGGTGAACAGCCCCACGACGTCCCGGTACTCCCGGTACAGCGAGAGCTCCATGTCCGACTCGTAGCGCTCGAGATCCTCAGCACTCACCGCGCTCCACCTCCTGCATCGTCCCCGTCAGATTCCAGCTGCGCCGGTGCTGCTCACACGGGCCATGCTCCCGCAGCGCCTCGAGATGCTCGGGGGCGGCATACCCCTTGTTCACGTTCCAGCGGTATGCCGGGTAGGTCTCGTGCCAGGCCACCATCTGTGCGTCCCGGGTCACCTTGGCCAGCACACTGGCTCCCGCCACCGAGGAGCAGGACAGGTCCGCCTTGATCATGGTGCGCACGGGCGGCGCCGACGTCGCTCCTCCCGACGGGGCGGACCCCGACCCCCACTCCCCGTCGAGCTCGGCTGCCGCGAACAGCCCGACCCGGGTGGGGTGGGTCAACCAGTCGTGGTTGCCGTCCAACAGCACGAGGTCTGCGCTCACGCCGCAGGCGCTCAAGGCACGCTCCCCCGCCAGGCGCAGACCGGTCATGATGCCGAACCGGTCGATCTCCTCCGCGCTGGCGTGCCCCACGGCCCACCCCAACGCCCAGCGCTGGATGCGTGGCACCAACGCCTCCCGGGCGGCCCTGGTCAGCAGCTTGGAGTCCTTGACACCGCTGGGGGCCGAGCGGCACCTCGCGTCGACGGCCACGACGCCGACGCTGACCGGCCCGGCGAGCGCCCCGCGACCCACCTCGTCCATGCCGACCACCACCGGGTAGCCCTGCCGCTGCAGCGTCCGCTCGACACGCAGAGACGGCCGGCGCCGGGGACGGGCGGGCGCGCCGTGCCGGAGCGAGCCCCCCCGGGGGGCCGGGGGTGCCGGGCGGGAGAGCTCGCTCACGACTGGCGGACCGGCGCCGCGGAGGGCACCTCGCTCAGGGTCGCCGGGGTCTGGAACCAGTCGAGGCGGGACAACGGCCACACCAGGGCCATGGCCTGGCCCACGATGCGGTCCTGCGGGATGGACCCGTTCGCGCCGGAGCCGTCGTCATGGGCGCGCGAGTCTCCCGAGATCGACCGGTGGTCGCCCATCACCCACACCCGCCCCTCCGGCACGGTGACATCGAAGGCGGACTCGCTCGGCTCGTCCCCCGGGAAGAGGTAGTCCTCGTCCAGCGCCTGCCCGTTGACCGTGACGCGACCTTCGCCGTCACAGCACCGCACACGGTCGCCCGGGAGGCCGATGACGCGCTTGATCAGGTGGTTGCCCTCGGTCGTGGGCGCCAGACCGACGAACTCGAGGGCGTCGACGACCGGGTTGAGCACCGGTCCCCGGTCAGGCGGAGTGACGGGCGGAAGCCAGTCGCCCGGGTCCTCGAAGACCACGATGTCCCCGCGGTCGATGGCCAGGGGCCCGGACTGCACCTTGCTGACGATCACGCGGTCCCCGTAGACCAGCGTGTTCTCCATCGATCCCGACGGGATCCAGAACGCCTGCGCCAGGAAGGTCTTGATCAGGAAGGAGATCACCAGGGCGATGGCGGCCACCGAGAGCACCTCCCGGATGACCGACCAGATCCCGTCGCGGGCGCGGCGAGGTGCCGGCGACGCTGGTTCGCCGCCGGAGGCCGGGTCCGCCTGGGGCTGGGTCGGACGCCGACGCTGACCCATCACGGCTGTGCTCTGAGCCCGTCGTCCGCAGCCGGGGCTATCGCTTCTCCCGGATGCGCGCCGCCTTGCCGCGCAGGTTGCGCAGGTAGTACAGCTTGGCGCGACGCACGTCACCCCGGCTGACCAGCTCGACCTTCTCGACGTTCGGCGAGTGCACGGGGAACGTGCGCTCCACCCCCACACCGAAGCTGACCTTGCGCACGGTGTAGGTCTCGCCCACACCCCCGCCGTGACGGCGGATGACGACTCCCTGGAAGATCTGGATGCGCGACCGGCTGCCCTCGATCACCTTGACGTGGACCTTGACGGTGTCGCCACCGCGGAAGTCGGGGATGTCGTCGCGCAGACTGGCGGCGTCAACATGGTCGAGCTGGTGCATGGCGGTGTTCGCTTCCTCGCGGTGCCACAGGTCACCCACGGCTGTCGGTCCACCGCGGTGCGGTGGCGGCATGTCGTCGTTGGTATGGCGTTTGCCGGCGTGTCGTGCACGCCCCCTGTGGCAGGGGCACGACTCAAAGGGCCAGTGTGAGCGCCAACGGCGATTCTCGCACAACCCTCACCCGGCGGCGAAAGCGCACCGCGGGAGGCCGTGCGGTCAGCCCGCCTCGGTGCGCCGCGGCTTGAAGAGCTCGACCGTGGCAACGCCGCCGAACTGCGAGTGCCCACTGACGCGGTATCCCGCTCGGCGGTAGAGCCGTTCGTGCCGCGGGGAGTGGGCCCGGGCGAACACGGTGAAACCGGTCAGCTCGGCCGGGGCAGATCTCTCGGCATGCTGCATCAGTGCCTGCCCCAGGCCGCATCCCTGCACATCGGGCGCCACCATCAACCGGCCGATGTCGAAGTTCCGCCCGGCCCGGCGTGCGCGTACCGACCCGACGATGCGCCCGTCCATCCGTACGACCCAGGTGAGCCAGTCCGCCATCCATCGCTGGACGTCAGCGAGGTCCTCCGTCAGCGCGGGGATCTCGAAGCTGCCCTGCTCCTCGGCCTCAGGCAGCCAGCAGGCCCGGGCCAGAGTGAGCAGCTCGCCGGCGTCGCCCGGCTGTGCTGACGTGAGGCGCAGGTCCTTCCGGTGCGCCAGAGCCCCGGTGAGCTCGACCATGCCCTGGTCGGGCACCAGATCCGGGCGGCGCTCGGCTGTGCGCTGTCGCCGCTGCTGCTCTCGCCAACGCCTGATCTCCGGATGGTTGCCCGACCGCAGCACTTCGGGCACCTCCCGCCCGCGCCAGGAGGGCGGCTTGGTGTAGACGGGGTACTCCAGCAGTCCCCCGGTGTGTGACTCCTCCCTCAGGGACTCCTCGTTGCCGATGACGCCGGGCACGAGCCTGGCGATCGCTTCGACCATGGCCAGCGCCGCGACCTCTCCACCGCCCAGGACGTAGTCGCCGAGCGAGAGCACGGACACCGGCATCAGCGCGGTGGCCTCGTCGACCACCCGCTCGTCGATGCCCTCGTAGCGCCCACAGGCGAAGGCGAGCCACGGCTCGGAGGCCAGCTTCCCAGCGATGTCCTGGGTGAAGACGTGGCCCCCTGGTGAGGGCACGATGAGGTGGGGCCGGGCGGCGGCCGAGTCGGGTGCGTACAGCGAGTCGAGCGCCTGGCCCCACGGCTCCGGTCGCATGACCATGCCGGCCCCGCCGCCGTAGGGCGTGTCGTCCACGGTGCGATGACGGTCGCCGGTCCACTGACGCAGGTCGTGCACGCGGATGTCGAGCAGCCCGTTGCGCCGGGCAGTGCCCAGCAGTGAGATATCCAGGGGCTCCAGGTAGTCCGGGAAGATGCTGACGATGTCGATGCGCACTCAGGCGTCCAGTTCCAGCAGCCCCGGCGGCGGGTCGATGACGACGAGACCCGCCGGGATGTCGACCAGGGGCACCAGGGCGGCCACGAACGGGACCAACGCGGTGCGCTCCTCGTGCGTGCGCACCTCGAGCAGATCCTGGGCCGGGCGGGTGTGCAGCGCGCTCACGTATCCCACCGGGGCGCCGGAGGGGAGCTGGACCGCCAGACCGACCACCTCGTCCTCGTAGTACTCCTCTGGGTCATCCTCATCGTGCCTGCGCGTCGCGCCGTGCGGCTGCGTCGTCCGAGTGATCAGGCGAAGCCCTCGCAGCCGCTCGGCCTGGGAACGGTCGGTCACACCGTCGAAGCCCAGCAGGTGCACACCCTGGTGGACCCGCGCCGAGTGCACGGTGAGTGGACCTCGCTCGGCCGGGTCCACCGCGACGACGGTTCCCGGTGCCAGGCGGCCGACGGGGTCGTCGGTACGGATCTCGACGGTCACCTCCCCCCGGAGGCCGTGCGGCTTGCCGACACGCGCGATCACCCGTGGTGTCGTCTCCGGGACATCGTCGACTGGCATCGCGGGGGCTTGACGGCCTCAGCGCTGTCGGTCGGTGTCCACGATGTCGACGCGGACCTTGCCGCCCTGCCCCAGCGCCGTCATGACCGTCCGTAGCGCGCTCGCCGTGCGTCCGCGACGCCCGATCACCCGACCGAGGTCGTCCGGGTGCACTCGCACCTCCAGGACCTCACCGTGGCGTCCGCCCTTGTGGCGGACCACGACGTCCCCGTCGTGGTCCACGATCCCCTTGACGAGATGCTCCAGCGCCTCTTCCAGCATGCTCAGGCCTGGGAGGCGGTCGCCTCGTCGGGCGACGAGCCCTCGCCGTCGCCACTGTCGACGACTGCGGACGGGTCGCTGGAGACGTTGTCCGCCTTGGCGGGCTCGGGGCCGTCCGCCTTCGACGGCACGGACTTCTTGGCCGAGCGCGGGGTGTCCGGGCCGGAGCCGTCGGCGGCAGCCAGAGCAGCCTCGTACAGGGCCTTCTTGTCCCGTGGCGCAGCCACCGGCCGCAAAGTGCCGGCCGGGTCACCCTCGCCGGTGAACTTGGCCCAGTCGCCGGTGACCTTCAACAGCGCCTGCACCTGCTCGGTGGGCTGGGCGCCGACGGACAGCCAGTGCTGTGCCCGGTCGGAGTCGATGTCGATCAGCGACGGTTCCGCGGTCGGGTGGTACTTGCCGATCTCCTCGATGGCCCGGCCGTCGCGCTTGGCGCGGGAGTCCATCACGACGACACGGTAGAAGGGCGCGCGGATCTTGCCCATGCGCTTCAAACGAATCTTGACAGCCACGTGCGGGGTGTCTCCTCATTCTGGTCTGGATGAGTGCGCCCTCCGCGTGGGGAACACCCGCGGCGACGGTCACTACGAACGGACGCACCGCACCGCGGTGAGAGGGCCGCGGGGATGAGTACCGCCCCAGTGTGCCAGACATCGCGCGCGCCACGCGAAACCAGGGCGCCGGACCCGGGCGGGTCAGGGCCGCAGGACGCCGGCCAGCACGACGCGGTGCGGGTCGGCCAGGGTGCGCACGTCCTCGCGCGGGTCGTCGATGTAGACCACGACATCGGCGGGCGCACCCTCGCTGATCGCGGGACGACCGAGCCAGGCACGCGCGGCCCAGGTGGCCGCGCCGATCGCCTCGATAGTGCTGAAGCCCGCCTGGGTCAGCGCCTCGATCTCGCGAGCCGCCAGCCCGTGGGGCAGGTAGCCACCGGCGTCGGTGCCGACGTACACCGGGATGCCGGCCTCGCGGGCCCGAGCGACCACATCGAAACGGCGCGCGTGCAGAGCCCGCATGTGGGCCGCGTACGCCGGGTACTTGGCCTCGCCGGCGTCGGCGAAGGACGGGAAGTTCGCCGTGTTGACCAGAGTGGGCACGATGGCGATCTGCTGCGCCGCGAACTGCTCGATGGTGTCGTCCGTCAACCCGGTGGCGTGCTCGATGCAGTCGGTGCCCGCCGCCGCGAAGTCGCGCAGCGACTGCTCACCGAAGCAGTGAGCGGTCACCCGGGCACCCTCCTCGTGGGCGGCCCGCACCGCCTCGGTCAGGGTCTCCACCGGCCAGCACGGCGCCAGATCACCCAGGTCGCGCTCGATCCAGTCGCCGACGAGCTTGACCCAGCCGTCGCCGTGACGGGCTTCCTGACGCACGTAGGCCACCAGGTCGGGCGGCTCGGTCTCGTGTGCGTAGTTGCGCAGGTAGCGCTTCGTGCGGGCGATGTGACGCCCCGCTCGGATGAGCTCGGGCAGGTCCGCACGCTGCTGCAGCCACCGGGTGTCGGCCGGTGAGCCGGCATCACGGATCAGCAGCACGCCAGCCTCGCGCTGGGTCAGGGCGTGCTGGGCGGCTCGCCCGGGGCTGACCGCACCCTGCGACTCCAGCCCCACGTGGGCGTGGGCGTCGACCAGCCCGGGGAGCACCCATCCGTCGATACGTTCGACCATGCCCTCGTCGTGGTCGGTCGGCCGGGCGAAGGTGATCCGCCCGTCGATGACCCAGCACTCGTCGACCCTCTCCTCGGGCCCGACGAGCACGGGGCCGCTGAGGTGCAGCACGGTCATCGCATCTCCTCGCCTCGGCCGGTCGTGGTGCCGACGAGGCTACCGGCGTGTGGCTGCCTGACCCCGCTACAGTCCTTGGGATGCGGTACGACGCGGTGGTCATCGGGGCCGGACACAACGGTCTGACGTGTGCGGCGTACCTGGCTCGAGCAGGCAGGTCGGTCCTGGTGCTGGAGCGAGCCGAGGTAGTCGGGGGGGCCACGCGCTCGGCTGCCGTCTTCCCGGGCTACGCAGCACGCCTGTCCGCCTACTCCTACCTCGTCTCGCTGCTGCCGGCGCAGATCCGTGACGAGCTGGGGCTCGACCTCACGCTGCACCGGCGGCGCTACTCCTCCTACACGCCGCACGGTGCGCACGGCATCCTCATCGACGACGGCGACCCGGCCCGGACCGCGGCCGACCTAGGCACGGACGCCGGCGCCTGGAAGGACTTCTCCGATCTCACCGGCCACGTCGCGCGGCAGGTTTTCCCCACGATGCTAGAGCCGCTGCGCTCGGCCGGCGAGATGGCGGGACGCGTCGGCGACCAGGCATGGTCGGAGATGTTCGAGCGTCCTCTGTCCGAGACGCTGGAACGGCGCTTCGAGCGCGACGTGGTCCGGGGCATCGCGGCCACCGACGCCCTGATCGGCACCTTCACCGACCTGCGCGACTCTGCGAGGTTGGCCAACCGGTGTCTGCTGTACCACGTCATCGGTGGCGGCACCGGGCACTGGGACGTCCCGGTCGGCGGCATGGGCCAGGTCAGCGACGCGCTGCTGGAGGCCGCCACGGCGGCGGGGGCGCAGGTGCACTGCGCGAGCGAGGTCGTGTCGCTGGAGACGGACGGCGACCTGGCCCGGGTCCGCACGGCGGACGGCTGCGTGGTGGAGAGCGACGCCGTCTTCGTCGCCGCGGCCCCCGCAGTGTTGGACCGGTTGCGCAGGCGTCCCGGCACCGAACCGTCACCGGAGGGGGCCCAGCTCAAGATCAACCTGCTGCTGTCGCGTCTGCCGTCGCTGAAAGACCCCCGCACCACGGCCGAGCAGGCGTTCTCGGGCACCTTCCACATCAACGAGGGGTACGCCGCGCTGCAGCGCGCCTATGCGCAGGCGGATGCGGGGCAGATCCCCGCGGTGCCGCCCTGCGAGGTGTACTGCCACTCCTTGTCCGACCCCTCGATCCTGGGCGAGGAGCTGCAGGCCCAGGGCGCCCACACCATGACGCTGTTCGGCCTGCACATGCCGGCGCGGCTGTTCGCGGCCGACCCCGACGGGGCGAGGGCTCGCGCCACCGAGGCCACGTTGGCCTCCGTGGACAGCGTCCTCGACGAGCCGCTGACCGACTGCCTGCTCGCTGCCGAGACCCTGGAGGTGCGCACGCCGCTGGACGTCGAGGCGTCGCTGGGCATGCCTCGCGGGCACATCTTCCACCGCGACCTGCAGTGGCCGTTCGCGGAGTCGGCGGGCGAGGTCGGGGCCTGGGGAGTGGAGACTGCGGACGCGAACGTCTACCTGTGCGGCGCCGGCGCCCGCCGCGGTGGGGGCGTGAGCGGCATCCCGGGCCGCAACGCCGCGGCCGCGCACCTGGGCGAGGACGCGCTGGTGACCTGAGCTACTTCTGCCGGCTGCCTGGGGACAGGTACTTCTCGAACCCCTGGGGCAGCTCCAGCTGGGACAGGTCCTGCTCCTCGGCACCAGCCGCGCCGCCGAAGGCACTACCCATCGCGTTCTCCCGCGCCGCGTGCTGCCGCTGCGCCGCCGCCTTCTCCTCGGCGGCGCGCTTGGCCGGGTTGCCGCTCTTGGACTTCTTGCGTGGTGCCTGCTTCCCCTTGCCCTTGCCCGGCCCGACGCCACCGCCGGGCATCCCCGGCATCCCCGGCATCCCCCCGGTCTTGCGCATCTGCCGCATCATCTTCTGAGCCTGCCCGAAGCGCTCCAAGAGCTGGTTCACCTCGGAGACGCTCACTCCCGACCCACGCGCGATGCGGGCGCGACGTGAGCCGTTGATGATCTTGGGGTGGTCCCGTTCCGCCGGGGTCATCGAGCGCACCATCGCCTCGACCCGGTCGAACTCGCGCTCGTCGAGAGAGTCCAGCTGCTGCCGCATCTGGGCCATCCCAGGCATCATTCCGAGCATCTGCTTCAGCGAGCCCATCCGTTTGATCGCGGCCATCTGCTCGAGGAAGTCACCGAACGTGAAGTCCTCCTCGGCCATGAACTTCCGGCTGATCTCCCGGGTCTGGGCGGCGTCGAACGCCTTCTCGGCCTGTTCGATGAGGGTCAGCACATCACCCATGTCCAGAATGCGGCTGGCCATCCGGTCCGGGTGGAAGAGCTCGAACTCGGTGGTGCCCTCACCGGTGGAGGCGAACATGATCGGCTTGCCGGTCACCGTGGCCACCGACAGGGCGGCACCGCCCCGGGCGTCCCCGTCGAGCTTGGTCAGCACCGTGCCGGTGATGCCCACCCCCTCGGCGAAGGCCTTTGCCGTGTCCACCGCCGCTTGGCCGATCATGGCGTCAATGACGAAGAGGACCTCGTCGGCCTGCGTCTCCAGCCGGATGTCGGAAGCCTGACGCATGAGGTCGACGTCCACGGCCAGCCGGCCGGCGGTGTCGATGATGACGATGTCGTGACCCCTGGCCTTGGCCTCGGCCACACCGTCGATGGCGACGTCGACCGGGTCCCCGAACGACCGCGTACCCTCCCCGGACTCCAGCGCCGCGTCGTGCCCGAAGACGTTGCCCCGCTCGGGCGCGAAGACCTTCAGCCCCGCTCGCTCTCCCACGATCTGGAGCTGGTTGACCGCGTTCGGGCGCTGCAGGTCGGCCGCGACCAGCAGCGGCGTATGCCCTTGCTCGGCCAGCCAGTGCCCGAGCTTGCCGGCCAGAGTGGTCTTACCCGAACCCTGGAGGCCGGCGAGCATGATCACCGTCGGCGGGTTCTTGGCCAGGTTGAGGCGTCGCGTGTCGCCCCCGAGGATGCCGACGAGCTCCTCGTTGACGATCTTGACGACCTGCTGGGCCGGGTTGAGCGCACGGGAGACCTCCGTCCCCAGCGCGCGCTCGCGGATGGCCCCGGTTAACTGCTTGACCACCGGAAGGGCGACGTCCGCGTCGAGCAAGGCCAGACGGATGTCTCGCACCGTCGCGTTGACGTCGGACTCCGACAGCGACCCCTTCCGCTTGAGGTTGCGGAAGGTCAGGGTCAGACGGTCCGAGAGACTGGTGAACACCGCTCCAGGCTAACCGCTGGCTCAGCCGACGATGGCGTCGACGAATGCCACGGGGTCGAACGGCGCCAGGTCGTCCGGGCCCTCGCCCAGCCCGACCAGCTTGACCGGCACACCGAGCTTGCGCTGCACGTTGACCACGATGCCCCCCTTCGCCGTGCCGTCCAGCTTGGTGAGCACGACACCGGTGATGTCGACTGCGTCGGCGAACACCTCGGCCTGGCGCAGCCCGTTCTGCCCTGTCGTCGCGTCCAGCACCAGCAGCACCTCGTCGATCGGGCTCTGCTTCTCGACCACCCGCTTCACCTTGCTGAGCTCGTCCATCAGGCCGACCTTGTTGTGCAGGCGCCCCGCCGTGTCGATGAGCACCACGTCGGCCTCGTACTCCGCGGCGGAGCGGACCGCGTCGAAGGCCACCGACGCGGGGTCGGCACCTTCGCGGTCCGACCGCACCGTGGGCACACCCACCCGCTCCCCCCACGTCTGCAGCTGGTCGGCTGCCGCCGCGCGGAAGGTGTCCGCGGCCCCCAGCACCACGTCCTTGTCCTCGGCGACCAGCACCCGGGCGAGCTTGCCCACCGTCGTGGTCTTGCCGGTGCCGTTCACGCCGACAACCAGGGTCACGGCAGGGCGGTCGCCGATCCGTGAGGCGCTGATACGGCGGTCCATCGTGGGGTCGACCAGACGCACCAGGTCCGCGTGGAGCCAGCCGCGCACGGTCTCGGCGTCCCGCTCCCCCTCCACCGCCACCCGCGTACGCAACGCGGCCACGAGCTCCTCGGTGGCCTCGACGCCGAGGTCGGCCTGCAAGAGGGTGTCCTCGACGTCCTCCCACGCGGCCTCGTCCAGCCTGCCCCGGGACAGCAGCGCCAGCAGGGCGTTGCCGATCGCCGAGTTCGAGCGCGCCAGCCTCTGCCGCAGACGGGCCAGGCGGCCGCGAGCCGAGTCGGGCCGCTCGATCGAAGGTCGTTCGGGCGCCTCGGGCTCGACCTCGGTCGCGACCCCTCCGCCGACGTTGTCGACGTCCAGGACCTCCTCCGTGCGGCCCTGCGACGTGGCCTCCTCCGGCGAGCGCGATGGAGCCGAGGGTGGCGCGGTATGAGTCGGGGTGCGCCGGCCGCGGGTGAGAAAGACCAGGACGGTCAGGCCCACGAGGGCCACCACGGTGGCTACGGTGAGGTATATCCAGAGATCGTTCATGGCGTTGCCATTCTCACAGAACCAGCACGCCTGCAGCACCGCCTAGAGAACAACCCGGCGGACGGGCGAAGGGGGCCAGTCGCCTCCCGAGGCAGTCACGGCTCCTCACGACACCCAGGACGTCTTCCGCGCGCAGCAGGCCGTCGGGCAGGCCTCCGGCCGGCTGTCAGACCGCCCGGTGTCCCTCACCCTCGCCGTGGTGAGCCACACCGCCACCGTCTCCCGGCGACGTCAGGCGCCGAGCCCGCACTCGCTCGGCTCCGGCACCCACCCGGTGACGGAGCTCGTCCGAGCGCTGACGCAGCTCGTCGCTGCGACGTCGCGCGTCGGCGATCAGACGTTCACCTTCCGGGGTCCAGAACTCGCGCTCTTCCCGCCGTGCCTCACGAGCGACATACCCTAGGACGACGCCCCCCGTGGCCACGCAGGTCAGCATCCCCAATACCAAGACGACCATGCTTCTAGGATGCCCCCTCGATGGGTCCTACGCGTCTGCGCGCCTCGGCGTGTTGGGTTCCGACACGCCGGGGCGTGAGCAAACTCACATCTCGCGGCGTGACCTGAGGGAGCTGAGCAGCTCGTTGTCGAGCGGGTCGCGCAGGGAGCGTTTGAGCTCGGCGAAGCCGTCGAAGGTCGCCAGCGCACCCACGGCGTCCCACAGCTTGACCGCGTCCTCGTCGTCGGGGGTGCCCGAGATCACCGGACCGAAGAAGGCGGGGCCGTCTGTCTCACCGAAAGCCAGGATGGGAGTTCCCACGTTGCCACCGGTCCGCTCCATCGCCTCGTCGGTGGAGGCCTGCAGCTCGGCGTCGTACTGGGAGTCCGAGGCAGCCTCCTGGAGCCCGGGCGGGAGCCCGACGGCTTCGAGGATCTCGGGCAGCTGACCCAGGACGTCCTCCTTGTGCTCGTCGGCGACCTGCCCGCGCTGCTCTCGGCTCAGCGGCGAGTCACCTTCGGGCGCGGTCTCCCACAGACGCCGGCCCATCTCCTCGTAGAGAGCGCCGACGATCTGCTCACCGTGCTGCGACTTCGCGGCCGCGGCCACGCGCAACATCTTGTGCCCCACGGCGTGGCCCTTCACCTCTTCCAGCCGGTCCATCTCCTCGTTGAGCATCGCTAAAGAGATGAACCGCCAGACCGGTTCGATCTCCACCTGGCTCTGGACCTGGCGGAACCACTTCGAGGTCTGCCAGCAGAACGGGCACGCCGGGTCGAAGAAGAACTCGACGTGTCGGGAGAGCGCATCAGGAGAGGTCATGACCGCCCAACCCCGCCGTCGGGTGTGGTGTTCCCGCTTCCGCGGCGCGGCCGGAGCTCACGCGGGCTGGGGCTCGTGCAGGCGCTGGGAGATGACGGTGGTGATGCCATCGCCCTGCATCGAGACCCCGTAGAGGGCGTCGGCCACCTCCATGGTGCGCTTCTGATGGGTGATCACGATGAGCTGGCTGGAGTCGCGTAGCTCTTCGAACAGAGAGATGAGCCGGCCCAAGTTGGTGTCGTCGAGCGCTGCCTCCACCTCGTCCATGATGTAGAAGGGGCTCGGTCGCGCCTTGAAGATGGCCACCAGCAGGGCCACGGCCGTCAGTGAGCGCTCCCCTCCGGACAGCAACGACAGGCGCTTGATCTTCTTGCCCGGCGGCCGTGCCTCGACCTCGATGCCCGAGGTGAGCAGATCGCCGGGGTCGGTGAGCACCAGACGCCCCTCGCCACCGGGGAACAGCCGGGCGAAGACGGTCTCGAACTGCGCCGCGGTGTCCTCGAAGGCCTCGGCGAACACCCGCTCGACGCGCTCGTCCACCTCTTTGACGATGCCGAGCAGGTCCGCGCTGGACCGACGCAGGTCCTCGATCTGAGCGGTGAGGTACGTATGCCGCTCTTCCAGGGCGGCGTACTCCTCCAACGCCAGGGGGTTCACCTTCCCCAGCGCCGCCAGCGCTCGCTCGGAGCGGCGTAGGCGCTTCTCCTGCTCGGCCCGCACGAACGGCACCGGCGTGGCCACGCCGGTGTCCGGCGTCGCGGCCTCCGTCGCGTCGGGCGCGCTGCCGGCCTGGTCGAGCACCGGCACCGGCTGGTCTGGCCCGAACTCCGTGAGGAGCACCTGCGGGTCGATCCCGTGCTCGTCGACGGCGCGGGTGTGCAGCGTCTCCAACCGCAGCCGCTGCTCGGCCCGAGCCACTTCGTCGGCGTGCAGTGAAGCCGTCAGCTCCTGAAGCTCCTCGGCCAGGGAACGAGCCCGCGTTCGGGCCGCACGCAGACGGTCCTCACGCGCGGCGTGGGCGGCAGCCAAGTCCGCGCGCGCCGCGTCCGCACGCTCCACGACCTCCTCCATCGAGGCGGACAGGTATGCCGCCGCCATCACCACCGCCTGGGCGGTCTGTGCCTGACGTCGTCGCGTGAGGGCCCGTGCGGCCGCCTGGTCCCGAGCCGCGCGCTCGTCGCGCGCCGCCGCTTCCAGGGCACCCACCCGCTCGACGAGTGCGGCCAGTCGCTCCTCGCCGGTCCGCACCTGCAGCCGAGCCTCGGTCTCGGCACCACGGGCGTGCGCCGCCGCGTCGGCCAAGGCCGCCCGATCGTCCTGCTCTGCCGGGCCACGTGGCTCCTCCCCCGGCGCCTGACCGGCGGCCCGCGCATCGGCCAGCCGCTGTTCGAGGTCGGCGAGGTTCGCGCGGGCCCGGGCCCCGGAGCGTTCCGACTCCTGCACCGCCAGCCGGACGCGTTCGCGCTCGGCGTGTGCGCTGCGCATGACGGACCCCAGCTGTCCGAGCTGCTCGGCGACGCCGGCCATCCGGGCGTCGGAACGGTGCAGCGCCTGCATCGCCTCCTCACTGGCGACCTGAGCCTCACCCAGGCTCTCTTCGAGCCGACCGATCTGGAAGCCATGGCGCTCGAGGTCCGCTCTGGCCTGTCGCGCCTCTTCCCGGGCGTCGTCGACGGCGGAGTCCAGCTCGATGGTGCTGGGCCCATCCGCACTGCCTCCCCGCATCCACCCCCGCCCGTAGAGATCTCCGGCGCGCGTGACGGCAACGAGCTCACCACCCGCCGGGCTCTGCACCAGGCGCAACGCCTCGTCGCTGCCCCCGACCAGGACCACCTGGCGCAGGTGGTCATGCACCGCAGCGGTCAGCTCGGGGGTGTCGGCCCGAACGACACTCGCAGCCGGCCGGGCCCCCTCCGGCAGCTCCGGGCCGGACCGCGGCGAGGAGGCGGTCTCAGCGGGGACGACGACCCCGGCCCGACCGTGCTCCTGCTCACGAAGCCATGCCAGCCCCCGGGCCCCGGCCGTCATCGACCCGACGACGAGCGCGTCGCCTACCCAGCCCAAGGCGGCCGCCACCTGGCCTTCGTAGCCGGGCTGCACCACCAGCCGCTCCGAGAGCCAGCCGGCTTCGTCCGCCTCCGACGCCTGCTCCACCCAGGCCGCCGCCCCATCGCGGCGCTGGCGGCTCATCCGCAAGGCCTCGCACCGGGTCTCCGCCGAGAGCAGGCGCGCTTCGGCGGCACGCTTGCTCTCCTGCGCCGCGGCCATCTCCCCGGCCGCCGCGACCCGCGCCTGCTCGGCGAGCTCGTACGCCTGGTCCAGGCCTTGCTCGTCGCGCTCGACGTCCAGGATGGTCACCTCCAGAGCCGCGAACTCCTGCTCGGCCTCGCGGGCCCGCTGCACCACCGCCTCCTCGGTCTCTCGCAGACGCCCGAGCTCGGCCTCCTCGGCGTCGGCCCGGCTGCGCTGGGCCGCGACCTGCCCCGCCAGCCGGGCCAGGCCCTCACGGCGGTCGGCGGCTGCCTGCAGCAGGCTGGTGACCCGCGCCTCCTCCTGCTCGTAAGCTTCCTCGGCAGCGGTCCGGGCGTGCCGCAGACGCTGCAGCGTTGCTCTGGCCTGCTCGAGATCCGTCTGCGCACCCACCTGGGCCGCGCGCACACGCGCGGCAGCGGCGGTCATCTCCTCCGGGTCCCGATCAGCGCGAGGCCCGTCTGCGCTCTCCTCCTCGACCGCCGCGTGAATCAGGCGCACCCGTTCCGCGGCCAGCTCCCGGGTGGACTGCAGCCGTTGGCGTAGCGCAGTCGCGGCGTAGTAGGCGTCCTGGGCCCGGGTGAGGGCGGGAGCACTGGTGGCGTCCGCGTGCTCGGCTCGCTCGACCTCGGCGGTGACCTGCTCCAGCTGGGCGGAGCAGGCGTTGCGCCGCTCCCCCGTGGCGGCCTCGGCGGCCGCCGCTCGCTCGAGCACCTCGGTCAGCGTCGCCACCTCGTCGGCCAGGAGGCGCAGGCGCGCGTCGCGCACCGTCGCTTGGATCCCCGCCGCGCGGCGTGCCGTCTCTGCCTGCCGTCCGAGTGGGCCCAGCTGGCGGCGGATCTCGGTGGTCAGGTCGCTCAGCCGGGTGAGGTTGGCCTCCATGGTCTCCAGCTTGCGCAGGGCACGCTCTTTGCGCTTACGGTGCTTGAGCACTCCCGCGGCTTCCTCGACGAAGCCGCGACGCTCCTCCGGCGTGGCGCGCAGCACCTGGTCGAGCTGACCTTGGCCCACGATCACGTGCATCTCGCGGCCGATACCGGAGTCGGACAGGAGCTCTTGGATGTCCAGCAACCGGCACGCGGTGCCGTTGATGGCGTAGTCCGAGCCGCCGTTGCGGAACATCGTGCGGGTGATGGTGACCTCGGTGTAGTCGATCGGTAGGGCACCGTCGGTGTTGTCGATGGTCATCGAGACCTCAGCCCGGCCCAACGGCTGCCGACCGCTCGTGCCGGCGAAGACGACATCCTCCATCTTGCCGCCGCGCAAGGACTTGGCGCCCTGCTCGCCCATCACCCAGGCGAGCGCGTCGACCACGTTGGACTTCCCCGAGCCGTTGGGCCCCACGATGCAGGTCACCCCCGGCTCCAGGCGCAGAGTCGTCGCCGACGCGAAGGACTTGAAGCCGCGCAGCGTCAGGGACTTGACGTACACAGCAGGGCCGCTCCCCTCGTGTCGGGACGGCGGTCCTCACCGCCGCGTGGGCGTCACCCTACCCACGGCGGGGGCCGAAATCGCGCTCATCCGGCCGCGCTGCGCAGGCGTCTCAGCGCTCGACGAAGCCCGACGTGTGCTGCTGCGGCTCATGCCACTGCACCTGCACCGCCTCGACGTGGCCGGGGCGACCGCGCGGTGGCCGCTCGGGGTCGAGCTGGTCGCACAGGGCTCTCACGGCGTCGGGGGGCCCCTGGGCGTTGATCTCCACCCGCCCGTCGCGCAGGTTGCGGGCGTGACCCACCAGGCCGAGCTCCAAGGCTCGTGACCGGGCCCACCAACGGAAGCCGACGTTCTGCACCCTGCCGCGCACGAAGACCAGAGCCCGCGACACCTCATCGCCGCCCCGCTCAGCCATGGCTCCACTGTAGTGACGCGCGCCACCGGGCGGCACTGTGCTCGGCGGGCTCATCGCGCGACGCGGCGCGCACGAGGAGCCGGTTGGCATCGCGGGCAGAAGTGGGAGGAGCGGTTCATGAACTGCTCGCGCACGATCGTGCTCCGGCACCTGGCACACGGCTTGCCGGCCTGTCCGTAGGCGCGCAGCGAGCGGTCGAAGTAGCCGCTGGCCCCGTTGACGTTGACGTAGAGGGCGTCGAAGCTCGTGCCACCGACGTCGAGGGCCTCGGACATGACCGCTCGCGTGTGGCCCAGCAGGCGGTCCACCGCGGGCGCGGTGAGCCGCGAGCACTCGCGACGACCGTGCACCCCCGCCCGCCACAGCGCCTCGTCCGCGTAGATGTTCCCCACCCCGCTGACCACGCCCTGATCCAGAAGGGCGCGCTTGATCACCGTGCGGCGGGACCTGATCCTGCGGACCACGGCCGCCCGGTCGAACACCCCCTCCATCGGGTCAGGGGCGATATGTCCCACCGAGGAGGGAACGCCGTACGGGTGTGGCGGCTCGTGCGCCGTGCGGTGCGCCGCCAGATGCGGATCCGGCACCAGGGGCCGCAGGGACAGCCCACCGAAGGTGCGCTGGTCGACGAAGCGCAGGGACGGCCCGTCGTCGGTGAAGTGGAAGATGCCGTGTGTATGCCGTGCCGCGGGCGCATCCCGGGGGCTGACCAGCAGCTGGCCACTCATGCCGAGGTGCACCACAAGCGCCTCGGCCGGACGACTCGGCGGCTCGAGCACGAGCCACAGGTACTTGCCGCGCCGGTCCGCGAGCCAGACCGTCGCGCCCGCCAGCCGCTGCGCCAGGTCGGTCGGACCGGCCTCGTGGCGGCGTGCCACCCGGTCCCCGCTGAGCTGCGCGCGGTCGATGGTCCGGCCGACGACATGAGTGGCCAGGCCCCGCCGAACCACCTCGACCTCGGGCAGCTCCGGCATCAGGCGGTGCGGTCGGGCTCCGGGGCCGGTGCCTCCCGGGCATGGCCGGGCTGGTCGGCTTGCTCCGTCTGCTCGGTCCTCCGCTGCTCCCCGTCCAGCGCCTGCGCCAGCTCGTCGGCCCTACGCTGGTCGGCGCTGAGCGCCTCGGTCGCCTCGGTCTGCAGCATCGCGGCGGCGCGGGCCGTCAACAGGTTCCATGCCTGCTCGGCAGCGCGCTGCTCGGCCGCCTTCTTGGACGTGCCCTCGCCGGTGCCGACGACCTCCTCGCCGACCACCGCGCGCGCGGTGAACGTCTTGTCGTGGTCGGGGCCCTCGTTCTCCACCACGTACTCGGGACCGTCCAGCTCTGCGGTCGAGACGAGCTCCTGCAGGCTGGTCTTCCAGTCCAGACCCGCACCCCACTGGGCACTGCGGCGCATCAGGTCATCCAGGAGGTGATGCACCAGCTCGGAGGCGGCGTGCATGCCGCAGGTGAGGTACACACATCCGATCAGGGCCTCGGTGGTGTCGGCGAGAATGCTGGCCTTGTCCCGACCGCCGGTGGCCTCCTCCCCCCGGCCCAGAAGCACATAGGACCCCAGATCGCGGGACCGGGCGACGTCCGCCAGGGCCCGTGTGTTGACGACGGCGGCCCGCAGCTTGGCCAGCTGACCCTCGGGCAGGTCGGGGTGCTCGTGGTAGAGCGCGTCCGTCACCACCAGGCCCAGGACGGCGTCTCCGAGGAACTCGAGGCGCTCGTTGTGCGGGGCGTTGTCGTGCTCGTAGGCGTACGAGCGATGGGTCATCGCGCGGCGCAGGAGATCCTCGTCGCAGCCGCCCTCGAAGATCCCGTGCAGGTACGACGCCAGCTCGCTCAGGGGTCGCGGCCGCTCGCTGCCGTCGTCCTCGCGCTCAGCGCTCTTCGAACTCGACACGGCGCCGGCGGGGCTCAGCCCTGGTGCTCGGTGCGCTCGGCGGCGTCGTAGTGACGGCCCTCGTAGGTGCCACAGGAGGGGCAGGCTCGGTGGGGCTGCATGTGGGCCTGGCACTGGGGGCACGTGGTGAGGGTCACCGCGCTGGCCTTCCAGTTCGAGCGGCGGTGCCGGGTGTTGGAGCGCGACATCTTGCGCTTGGGAACGGCCATGTCAGGTCCTTCTCTGTGTGGGGTTGCCGCCCGCGAGGTCGGCCAGGGCGGCCCATCGCGGGTCGACGACGTCATGGGCGTGCTCAGGATCCTCGGCCAGCCGGGCACCGCACTGCGCGCACAAACCCGGGCAGTCCGGTCGGCACGTGGGCTGGAACGGCAGCGCGGTCACCACCACGTCACGCACCACGGTCTCGAGGTCGATGGTGTCGTCCCGCAGCTCGTACGGCTGCTCCTCGGAGGTGCCCTGCGCGTCGTGCTGGGCGTGGTGAGCGGCGCGGTCGGGGTAGGCGAACAGCTCTTGGGCCCGCACGTCGACACCCCGGGTGACCTCGTCCAGGCAGCGCACGCATACCCCCACGGCCGTCGCGGACACCTGCGCGGTCGCCAGGACCCCTTCGACCACGGACTCCAGGGTGAGTGCCACGTCGACCGGCGCGCCAGCGGGGATGGCGATGACGTCGGTGCCGAGCGGGTCGGGAGCCTGGACGCAGCGGTGCAGGGTGCGCATGGTGCCCGGGCGTCGCGCAAGCTCGCGGGTGCCGAACACCCAGAGCCCGTCGTCGTCGTGCTGTGCCATGAAGAACGCGCCTTGCTGGTCGAGGTTCACTACTGCGAGGTGAACGGTGTCATGTGGCCAGGCCGGGTCGTCGCCGCAGGGCGGCCCTCACGCCGTGGCCAGATCAGCCCCCAAGGCTACTGCAGGCGAAGCCACTCGCCAATTCTGGCTCGGCCGCGCGATACCCGTGTCCCCCCGGATCCCAGGCCCGGGTCTAGGACGGCCGGGCCGGGCCGGGCGAGGTGGACAGCGCATCCTGCACCACTTCCGGTACGAAGGCACTGACGTCGGCACCGTGCGCGGCCACCTCGCGGACCAACGAGCTCGACACGTGACCCCACCTCGGGCTCCCCGCCAAGAACACCGTCTCCACCCCGGAGAGGTGGGCGTTCATGTGGGCCATGGGGACCTCGTAGCTGTAGTCGGTGGGCCCCCGCACCCCCTTGACGACTGCGGTCGCACCGACCTCGCGACAGACATCGACGAGCAGCATTTCCTCGAAGGCCACCACCCGGACCCGGCCGGTCGTCGCCAGTCCCTCGGGTAGGGACCGCTGCAGCAGATCCACCCGATCACCGGCGTCGAACGCCCCGGACTTGGCCGGATTGTGCAGCACTGCGACCACGACCTCGTCGAAGAGCCTGCTCGCGCGGGCGATGACGTCCAGGTGCCCGAAGGTCACCGGGTCGAAGGACCCCGGGCAGACGCAACGGCGAGTCATGGGCCCAACCTACCGCCCGTACCGGCGGCGCTCCCGGCTCTTCCCTTTCCCGCTCAGTCCAGGACGCCCTCGCGGTGAGCACGGGCCACGATGGCCTCCACGTTCTCCAGCTTTCCCGAACCCGCGTCGAGATGAGCGCTGCGCGCCGCGATGAACATCAGGCCCAGGTCGTGCCGGACCGCATCGGAGACCTCCGTCCGAGCCGGGTTGAGGATCGTCTGCTCCTCCTCGTTCAGGTGATGCTGCAGCACCTCCGTCATCGCCTCCACGGCGTCGTCGAACTTCTGCGTGTCCGTCCCGGAGCACCGCAGCAGGTCGACCAGCGCCTGGTTGATCTCCGCGTGCTCGTGCTCACCGTGCTCGGCCTCGTCACTGTCGATCGCGCGCTTGCGCTGCAGCTGGGGGTAGACCTTCTCCTCCTCGGCCTCCCCGTGGGCGATCAGCACCTCGGCGAACGCCGCTCGGGCAGCGCCCCGGTCGGCCGTCGCGTCGCGCAGGTCGCGCAGCAGCGACTCGAACAAGCGGTGGTCGGCCAGGATGAGGTCGACCACGTCACCGGAGGTCGGGCGCGGAATCGTGTAGTCAGCCATGGTGGCCAGAATGCCACGCGCCGGGCGCCCCCGACGGGCGGGGCCCTACTTCAGGTGCAGACCCGGTCGGCCGGCCAAGCACGGTGCAGACAGGTCTGGCCGTAGCGCTTGCTCTTCCCGGCCTTCCACCCCGGGGGCCACGCCGGGTCAGGACTGCGCGAGGACCGCTCGACGACGACCAACGCGCCCGGCGCGAGATGAGCCGGCAGCAGCGAGAGCACCATGCCGACCTCCCGTTCGCCGAGGTGGTACGGGGGGTCGGCAAGCACCAGGTCGAACCCCGGCGCGCGGGGCGGCCGTCGCAACCAGGTCTCGACGCGGGCGCAGGCCACGCTGACGGCGGGCAGTGCCAGGGTCCGTGCGTTGCGGGTGATGAGCCGAGCGGCACCGCGGTCCTGCTCCACACAGGTGACCGCGCTGGCGCCGCGCGAGGCCGTCTCCAGGCCCAGCGCCCCGGAGCCGGCGTACAGGTCGAGGACGACCGCTCCCGGTAGCTCGACCAGGCTCTCCAGGCTCGAGAACATCGCCTCGCGGACCCGGTCACTCGTCGGCCGGGTGGCCGACCCGGCGGGCGTGAGCAGGGCGCGCCCGCCGGCCCGTCCGGCGATGATCCGGGTCATCCGCGCTCCAGGTAGGCCGCGCGCTCGGCATCCAGACGGGCGAGGTCATCCCGCAGGGCCGGGTGTGCGGTCAGCTCCGCGTCGTCCCGGACGGCGGCCCAGGCGTCCTCGTGCGCCTGCACGATGAGATCCTCGTCCCGGGTGAGCTGCAGGAAGCGGAGACCACCGCGGCCACCGCTCTGCCTCGCGCCGAGCACGTCTCCCTCGCGCCGGGCCTCGAGGTCCGCCCGAGCGAGCTCGAAACCGTCGGCGGTCGCGGCGACCGACTCCAAGCGCTCCCTTCCCGGCCCGTCCGGCTGCTGCGTCAACAACAGGCACAGCCCGGGGTGTCCCCCACGCCCGACCCGCCCACGGAGCTGGTGCAGCTGCGAGATCCCGAACCGGTCGGCGTCCACGACCACCATGACCGTCGCCTCGGGCACGTCCACACCTACCTCGACGACCGTGGTCGCCACCAGCACGTCCGCCGCGCCCTCGGCGAAGGCCTGCATCGCCGCGTCCTTCTCCGGAGCCGCCATGCGTCCGTGCACCATGGCCAACCGCAGGGACGCGGTGGCGGGCAGTGCTTCCAGCGCGCGGTACACCTGCAGGACCCCGTGCAGGCCTGGATCCTCGTGACCGGCCCCGGGCTCCTCGATCGGCCCGCCCGGCCCGGGGTAGGTTCCACCAGCCTCCGTCGCGCCCAGCTCAGGGTCCTCCTCCGCACCGATCCGCGGACACACGACGTACACCCGGTGTCCTGCGGCCGCCTCCTCGGCCACCCGTTCCCAGGTGCGACGGACCCAGCCGGCACGGTCACCGGTCACCACGTGGGTGCTGATCGGCTGTCGCCCCCCGGGCAGCTCTCGCAACGTGGAGACCTCCATGTCACCGAAGACCGTCATCGCCACGGTGCGGGGAATGGGCGTCGCGGTCATCACCAGGACGTGCGGCGAGGCCGACCCTGCCTTGACGCGCAAGGCGTCCCGCTGCTCGACACCGAAGCGATGCTGTTCGTCCACGACCACCAGACCCAGCTCGGCGAACTGGACGTGCTGCTGGATGAGGGCGTGCGTGCCCACCACGATGCCGGCCTGGCCCCCGGCAGCCAACGCCAGCTGGGAACGGCGCGAGGCGGCGCCCTGGCTCCCGGTGAGCAGAGCGACGCGAGTGGCGTGCTCAGCCTGCGAGAGCATGCCCGCGTCGGCCAGTGGTCCCAGCATCGCGGTGATCGACCGGTGGTGCTGCGCCGCAAGAACCTCGGTCGGGGCCAGCAACGCGGCCTGTCCCCCGGAGTCGACGACGGTCAGCATGGCCAACAGCGCCAGCACGGTCTTCCCGGAGCCGACCTCCCCCTGGAGCAGGCGGTGCATCGGCACCGGCCGAGCCAGGTCGTCGCGTAGCGAGGCGAGGACCTCGTGCTGGCCCTGCGTCAGCGCGAAGGGCAACCGCTCGGTGAACGCCTCCACCAAAGCGCCGGACCGGCCGGGACGGGGCACCGCGGGCAGAGCTTGGCTCGAGTGGCGCCGGACGGCCAAGGACGCCTGGATGACGAACGCCTCCGCATACTTCATTCGCCAGCGCCCCCGGCGTGCGTCGGCCTGGCTGTCCGGCTGGTGCACCAGGCGGTAGGCGTCCAGTCGGCTGGGCAGGCCCCGACGTCGCCGTACGGTCTCGGGCACCGGGTCGGCGACCTCGTCCACGGCGTGCAGGGCCAGATCCACCGCGGCGTACAGCGAGATCGCGCTCATCCCCCTGATCCCGGGGTAGACCGGGATGAGACCGCGCGAGAATACGCGCACGGGGGAGCCGGATCCTTCTGCAGCCGCCCCCGAGGCCGACTCCCCGGCAGCAGGGAGCACCTGGTACTCGGGGTGGGTGAGCTGTCGCCTGCCGCCGTAGCTGCCGACGGTTCCGGAGCAGACCACGCGCGCGCCGGGCAGGAGAGCCCGCTCGTGGCCGAACGGCCGGAAGAAGGTCAGGTCCATCTGGTGCCCGGCGTCGTCGGCCACCGTCGCGACGAGCATCTGACCCTTGCGCTGGCGCATCGGCCGTGTGACCGCGCGCTGGACGGTGGCCACGACCACCACCTCGTCACCGTCGCTGACGGCGGCGAAGTCCGCCGGTCGAGCCGGGTCCAGGTAGGTCCGGGGCAGCAGGTCGAGCAGGTCGCCCACCGTCTCCATCCCGCGCTCGCGCGTCAGCGGGCCGGCCGAGGAACCGATCACCGTGCGCAAGGGCGTCTGAAGTCCGGCCGCCACCTACTCCAACCCCAGCAGCCACCGGTAGTTGCGCTGGCCCCCGTACAGGCGCGCAAGCTCCACCTCGGGCCGTTGCGCGGTCCAGCGCGAGAGCACCTCGTCGAAGGTGGTGCCGGGCGCCTCGCCCACGTCGTGACCGTCGAGCACGGTCAGCGCCTCGGGTTCGGCGTCCAGCGCGTCGCTCAGCGCGTCGAGCACCGCGGACGCCACCACGCCCAGGTCGTCGTGTACGGCGATGATGGCCGAGCTCACCACACCCAGCCACTGACCTTCGCGGCAGGGACCCGCCGCGGTGGACGCATCGCTCACCGCGACGGTCAGCGCCGCCGACCGCACTCCGTCGGCGGCCTCGACCATCCGCGCCACCTGGGCGTCGAGGCCCTTCGCGCTGGACGACGCGCCGTCGAGCTCTGGGCTGGCCGCGGCTTGGTGCTCGGGTTCCCACAGCGAGACGGCGGCCAGGCCCTGAACGGCCGAGAGAGTCGGCACGACGCGGATCTGCAGCCCCTCCGCGGCGCCCTGGGCCGCGGCCGCCTGGGCCGCCAGAATCGTGTCCGGGTCGTTGGGCAGGACCACCAGACGAGTGGCCCCGGTGTCGCGGCAGGCCTGCAGCAGCACACCGGTGGAGGCACGGTTGCCGGGGCTGGAGAGGACCACGCTCGCTCCGGCGTCGGCGAACAGCGTGGCCAGCCCCGGCCCCGAGGCGCAGCTGACCAGGCCGACCGCCGGGGCGCCCGGGCTCTCCGAGCCGGGGTCATCGGCACGGCCGGAGTCGGCGCGCAGCGAGGTGATCGACACCTGCTCGACCCCGCCGTAGCGGTCACCGGCGTCCAGAGCGGCCTCGGGGACGTCGAGGTGGACGTGCACCCGCCACAGGTCGTGGGCCCCGACCACCATCACCGAGGAGCCGATCACCAGGAGGTCTTCCCGCAAGGCCTGTGCCCCGGACTCACCACATCCGCGGAGGAGGTACATCACCTCGACGGCCCCGTCGTCGGCCACGGTGTGCGTGACCAGATGATGCTGTTCGGCCAGCTGCCGGCTCTGGTGGTCTCGTCGCGTGACCTCCACGGCGCGGCCGGACAGCACGGTCTCCAGGGCCTCCAGGACCAGCAGGAACCCAGCACCCCCCGCGTCGACCACTCCTGCCTCGGCCAGCCGCGGCAGCTGAGCGGGGGTCAGGGCCAGGGCTTCCCGAGCGGCCTGGAGGGCAGCCACGGCCACAGCGTGGGTCTGCTCGGCGACATCGGCGCCCGCCGGGAGGTCGTGAGTCACCGCTGCCGCTGCGGCAGCGCGCGCAACGCTGAGAATGGTGCCCTCGACAGGTCGGGACACCCCGGCCCAGGCGACGTCGGAGGCGCGCACCAAGGCGTCGACGAGAACCTCCGGGGCCATGTACTCGGCCTGAGGATCGTCGGAGGAGTCGACCGCCTGCGACATGCCCAGAGCCAGCTGACTCAGGATCACCCCCGAGTTGCCGCGCGCCGAGAGGAGCATGCCGCGTGCCAGCAGCGCCAAGCCGTCACGCAGGCAGAAGGCATCACCACTCTCGGTGCCGGGGTCGCGCAGCATGCCCAGAGCGCCGTCGACGGTGAGGAACATGTTGGTGCCCGTGTCGCCGTCCGGGACCGGGAACACGTTGAGCCGGTTGATGTGCTCACGTGAGTCGCTCAGCAGGGCACGAGAGGTCACGGCCCACCGTCGAGCGGCTGGCAGGTCCAGCACCGAGGGTGACACGACGCGCGGGCTAGCTCGCGTCAGCCAGCAGCGAGAGTCGGATGGTCCGGGTGTGGTTGTCCACGTTCAGGTCTACCAGGCAGATGCTCTGCCACGTGCCCAGGGCGAGCCGCCCCCGCAGGACGGGCACGGTCGCGTAGGGCGGCACCAGGGCCGGCATGACGTGCGAGCGTCCGTGGCCACGGGTGCCGTGCCGGTGCCGCCAGCGGTCGTCGGCCGGCAGCAGATCCTGCAACGCCGACAGCAGGTCGTCGTCGCTGCCCGCTCCTGTCTCCAGAATGGCCAGGCCGGCCGTCGCGTGCGGGACGAACACGTGCAGGAGGCCGTCGCCCTCGGTCTCGGCGGCGAACTGCTCGCACTCGCGGGTCAGGTCGTACACGACGTCGCGTGCTCCGGTACTCACGGTGAGAGTGCTACTCAGCATGCCCACATGGTGCCACCCTCACGCAGCTCGCGGGCACTCGTCGAGTTGGGTGCCGAAGCGCTCCTGACGTAGGCTAGAGCGGTTGCGCTGGGGTCGCGGTACCCGCACGCCCGCACCGAACCCGTATCACCAATCTGGAGGAGACCACCGTGGCTGCCACTTGCGACGTCTGCGGCAAGGGACCGAGCTTCGGTCACGCCATCTCGCACTCGCACCGTCGCACCAAGCGTCGCTGGAACCCGAACATCCAGCGGGTGCGTGCTCTCGTCGGCCCGGCAGGCAGCACGCCCACGCGGCTGAACGTCTGCACCTCCTGCCTTAAGGCCGGCAAGGTCAGCCGCTAGCAGCGGGCACCTCAGCCTCCGAAGTGGTCCCAGCCCCCGAGGGGGGCGAGGTCGTCGTCAAGCCAGAGCCGGGCCGCCGATCCCGACGGCTCCTCCGCCTCGCCGAGGACCGTCCATCCCGGTGGCACCGAACCCGGAGCGAAGCCACCCAGGAGCACGTGTTCCTCACCGCCGTGCCACACACATTCCTGGGCCGACTGCTGCCCCAGCACGAGGGCCAGCGGCTCCGTCCACGCCTCGAGCGACTCCGCACGCAGCCGCAGATCCACCCGGCTCGCGGAGGCCAACCGGCCCGCGTCGCGGGTGAGCCCGTCTGAGACGTCGATCAGCGACGTCGCACCGGCGCGCGCGGCCGCCGGCCCCTGGGACAGGTCAGGGTCGGGGCGGCAGTGGTAGCCGACCCACCGGGCGCAGGCTTCCTCGCCCTCCGGTGGCGGGAACTAGCCCGCACCTCCCCTGCGCAGCACCTCGAGCCCGGCCGCTGAGCGGCCCAGCGGTCCTGAGACCGCGAGCAGGTCACCCGGGCGCATGCCGGAGCGCAGCACCGGACTGCTCACGCCGTCAGGAAGATCGCCTACCGCGGTCACCGAGACGCTCACCCCGCCGCCGGAGGACGACAAGTCACCCCCCGCGACCCGCGCCCCGGCCCGCGACGCCGTCCGGGCGATCCCGTCGACGAGGTCCTCCACCCAGCTGACCGTGGTGCTGGCCGGGGCCACCAAGGTGACCAGCAGGGCTGTGCCGACGCCGCCCATCGCCGCGACGTCGGCCAGGTTCTGAGTGACGACCTTGGCGCCGACGTCGGAGGGGGAGGACCACCTGTCGTGCCAGTCCCGCCCACGCACCATCGTGTCGGTCGTCAGCAGCACGCCCCCGGAGGCGCGCAGGTAGGCGGCGTCGTCACCGGGCCCCAGCGCCACCGGCGAGCAGAGTGGCGCCGCAGTGGCGAAGCGCGCGAACACCGTGTCCAGCAGGCCCGACTCACCCAGGCCTGCGATCGTCACCGGAGTCCTTAGGTCTGCCACGGTCAGACACGGTAGCGTCGAGCCAGCAGACGGCGCAGTTCGCAGCGACGTGCGAGAACGGAGAGCTCCATGGTGCACGCCTACATCCTCGTCCAGACGGAGGTGGGCAAGTCCTCCAGCGTGGCTCGCGCCGTCGCCGATCTCCCTGGCGTGTCCAGCGCCGAGGATGTCACCGGTCCCTACGACGTGATCGCCAGGATCGAAGCCGCCGACGTCGAGGACCTCGGCCGGCTGGTCATCGCCAAGATCCAGGACGTTCCCCACATCACCCGTACCACCACATGCACCGTCGTCCACGTCTCACCCTGACCGCAGCGCTGGTCGGCCTGGCCGTGGCGCTCTCAGGGTGCTCGCGGGCGGTCAAGGTGGTGCCCCTGGAAGGAGCGGACGAGGACCCCGTGTGCGCACAGGTGGCGGCGTTCTGGCCGGACACCGTCGGCGGACAGCCGTCCCGGATCACCGCGGCCGACAGTAGGACCGTGGCCGCCTGGGGAGACCCCGCGATCGTCGCCCGCTGCGGTGCCACTCCCCCCGGCCCCACGACGGACCAGTGCCTGGACATCGAAGGTGTGGACTGGATCGCGGTGCCGATCGACGACGGGGTGCGGTTCACGACCTACGGTCGAGACCCCGCGATCCAGGTGCTGGTGCCGCAGGAGTACGCGACGGAGGCGCTCGTGATGCCTGCCTTCACCGCCGCAGCCGACGTGGTGCCGCAGACTCTGGGCTCGTGCACCTGAAGCCTGGCCTCAGCGCAGGCCCAGAGGGCGGTGCAGCGCCAGCTCGATGAGCTCGTGCACCAGATCCGGGTAGCTCATGCCGCCGGCGGCCCACACCTGCGGGTACATCGAGTACGGGGTGAAGCCCGGCATGGTGTTGATCTCGTTGAGCAGGACCTCCCCGGCGGAGGTGTAGAAGCAGTCGACCCGGGCCAGTCCCTCGCAGCCGGCCACGTCGAAGGCCTGGGCCGCGATCTGCTGCACGCGCTCACGAACCGAGGAGGGCAGGTCGGCCGGGCACCGCAGGGTGACGTTCGCCTCGTCGAGGTACTTGGCCTCGAAGTCGTAGAAGGCGTGCTCCCCCGCCACGGTGATCTCACCCACCTCGCTGATCCGGGGATAGGCCTCGCCCCGTCCCTGCAGGACTCCACACTCGATCTCACGCCCGGAGACCCCTGCCTCCACGATGACCTTCGGGTCGCTCAGCCGGGCCCGCTCGATCGCCTCACGCAGACCTTCGGGCCCCTCCACGCGGCTGATGCCCACCGAGGAGCCCGCGCGGGCAGGCTTGACGAAGACCGGGAAGGTGAGCTCCCCGGCACGTCGCAGACAGTCCCGCTCGTCTCGTCTCCAGTCCAGGTCGGTCAGCGCCACGTAGTCGACCATCGGCAGTCCGGCACTGGCGAAGAGCACCTTCATGACGTGCTTGTCCATCATGGCTGCCGAAGCGAGCACCCCGCAGCCCACGTAGCGCACGTCCGCGAGCTCCAGGAAGCCCTGGATGGTGCCGTCCTCGCCGAAGGGACCGTGCAGCAGCGGGAAGACGACGTCGACCTCCCCCAGCAGGCGCGGCACCTCCCCCGGCGCGCGGACCGTCAGCGAACGCTGGGAGGACCCCAGAGGCAGCACCACCTCATCGCCCTCGGAAGGAACCTGCGGCAGCTGGCCCTCGCGGATCTCGAGTGCCGCTGGGTCTGCCTCCACCTGGACCCACGCGCCCGAGGTGGTGATCCCGATCGGCACCACGTCGTAGCAGTCGCGGTCGATCGCCCGCAGCACGCTGGCCGCGGTGGCGCAGGAGATCGAGTGCTCGGCGGAGCGGCCCCCGAACACGACCGCGACCCGGGGACGGCGAGACCCGTCCGGCGCGGTCAGAGGGTGTGTGTCGGGGCTCATGCGCAGCGAGCCTAGTGCCGCTCGTGCTTGCGGGCGCGGGACATCAGCACCTCGGCCAGCTCGGCCGGCGACATGCGCTGGTCGACCACCGCCAGCACTCCCTCGCAGATCGGCACGTCCACGCCGTTGCGGTGAGCCAGGTCGACGACCGACCCGGCCGACTTCAGGCCCTCCGCCGTCTGATGCTTGATCGCCACCACGTCCGCCACGCTCAGGCCCCGCCCGAGCTGCACACCGACGGAGTGGTTGCGGGACAGCGGCGACATACAGGTCGCGATGAGGTCACCGACGCCGGCCAGGCCCATCAGAGTGGCTGGCTCAGCCCCGAGAGCAGCGCCCAAGCGCGCGGTCTCCGCGAGCCCGCGGGTGATGATGCTGGACTTGGTGTTGTCACCGAAGCCCAGGCCTTCGGCCATCCCCACCGCCAACGCCACGACGTTCTTGACCGCTCCGCCGATCTCGGTCCCCACGACATCGGTCTGGGTATAGGGACGGAAGTAGGGCGCGGCGCTGACCTGCGCCACCTGCTGCGCCACGTCGTGGTCCGCCCCCGCCATCACGCTGGCGGCCGGCTGCTTGGCCGCGATCTCACGAGACAGGTTCGGCCCGGAGACCACGACGATGCGCTCCCGTTCCACCCGGCCCACGTCTTCGATCACCTGGCTCATCCGCATGCCGGTGCCGACCTCGATGCCCTTCATCAGGGAGACCACGACAGATCGTCGAGGCAGCATCGGCCCCCAGGCGTCCAGGTTGGCCCGCAACGACTGTGAGGGCACCGCCAGCACCACCATCTCGGCCTCCTGCAGCGCCTCCGCAGGGTCGACGGTGCAGTCCACGGTCGCCGGCAGCATCAGCTCGGGCAGGTAGTCGGGGTTGTGGTGCTCGCGGTTGATGCTGTCGGCGACCTCCGGCCGGCGGGCGAGGATGCGCACGGTGGCACCCGCGTCGGCCAGGACCGCCGCGTAGGCCGTGCCCCAGGACCCGGCCCCCAGAACCGCAACCCGGGTCACGAGCCAGACCCCCGCTCGAACAGCTGCGCCGGGGGTTCCTCACCGCGCAGCGCCGCCACCTGGGCGACCACGGCGTGCATGACCCGGTCACTGGCGCTCGCCATGGCGGCACGCTCGGCGGCGCGGCCGTACAGGTCCGACAGGTCGACCGCGGGCCCCGCCTTGACCCGCATGGTGGGTTGCCGGAAGAGGTTGGTGGGCCGACGCGCATAAGGCGCGAGAAGCTGCTGCGGCCCCCATTGGCCGACGGGGATCACCGGGGCCCGGGTGGCCAGAGCCAGACGCCCGACCCCTGTCCGGCCCCGCATCGGCCACAGGGAGGGCTCTCGGGTCAGGGTGCCCTCGGGCATGATCACCACGCACTTACCCTCCTGCACCGCCGCTTCGGCCTCGGCCAGAGATTCACCCGCTCGGCGGGTGTTGCGGTAGACCGGGACCTGACCCAAGGGTCGCAGCGCGCGTCCCAGCACCGGGATGTCGAACAGACTGGACTTGGCCAGGAACATGGGCGGGTACCCGTGGTCGACCAGGAAGTGCGCCACCGTGAACGGGTCGATCTCGGAGAGGTGGTTGACCGCCACGATGAACCCACCCGACGCAGGAAGGTGCTCCTGGCCGGACCAGTCCTGGGAGGTGACCAGGGCCAACGGGGGCCGGAGCGCCGCGACGGCAAAGCGGTAGGGCCGTGGGGCCGGCGTCCGCTGCGCTCGACGTCTCACGGGCGCCATCTTGTCACTACTGCGCGTGTCAGTGGGTGAGGATGGGCCGGTGCCCCACGATCCGGCCTGGCAGCTCATCGTGCCCGTGAAATCCCGCCACCGGGCCAAGACACGTCTGGAGCCCCCACCGGCGGTGTCCAGGGCTGCGCTGGCCTCCGCGATGGCCCGTGACACCCTGCTCGCCGCCATCGGCACCGTGGAGGCATCCTCGGTGTGGCTGGTCACCGCCGACCCGGAGATCCGCCACTACGCCTCCGGGCTCGGGTGTCATGTGGTCGACGAGCCCGACCGCGGTCTCAACGCGGCAGTCGAGGCGGGCCTGAACGCCGCCGCGCCCCCGGGGGTCCCGGTCGCGGTGCTGCTGGGCGACCTGCCGGCGCTGCGGAGCAGCGAGCTGCGCACGGCACTGGAGCGCGCCGCCGCCTTCCCGGTCGCGGCCGTCGCCGACCGTCACGGACAGGGCACGACGCTGCTGGCCGGGCGGGCGGTGCGGCCGGTGCCCTCGTTCGGCACCGGATCAGCGCTGCTGCACCGCGACCGTCTGGGCGCGGTGCTGATTCCGGACGACCTGCCCGGACTGCGGTGCGATGTCGACGTGCAGGCCGACCTCAGCGCGGCGCGCGAGCTGGGCCTCGGGCCGCACACCTCCACCCTGCTGAGCACCCCACCGGGCCCCACCCCCGCGACGGCCAGGACACCCTAGGCTGACCCCATGCAGGCCAGTGTGCACACCTTCGACCCTGAGACCGGGGCCGGCAGCGTGCTGCGCGACGACGGTGCGGTCCTGCCGTTCAGCGCCGACGCCTGGGCCACGAGCGGGCTGCGGCATCTGCGTGTGGGACAACGCGTCTGCATTCAGGTATCCGGTGACGATGAGGCCTCAGCCGAGAATGACTTTCGACAAGCCCACACCAGCGTGGCGGAGCTGTTCTTGGTCGGGATTGGTGAGGGTCAGCCCATCCTCTGAGCAACGCGCGTCGTATACACGATCCTCATTCTTAGGCTATTCCTGACCGAACCTTTGCCCCCACCATTACCCAGCCGGGTATTTCAGGCCGAGGCCTTGTAGGAATGTTCCTTACCCTGACCCGAGGACGAGGGCGCCTCGTCGTCGTGCTTGCTGGCGCGTACCCCGGCCAGACCCTCCGTCGGCAGCGCACCGGGGTCGCTGACCACCTTCTTGAAGTAGGTGCCGGGGCGGAAGCGCGGAGCACTGGTCGCCTCGATCGGCACCGGAGACCCGGTGCGGGGGTTGCGTCCCGTGCGAGGCGCCCGGTCGATCTTCTCGAAGGTTCCGAAACCGGTCACCCCGACCGTGCCGCCCGCAGCCACCTCGCGCAGGATAGCGTCCACGACGACCTCGATCGCCTTCGTCGCCTCGGCACGTCCCCCCAGCTCCGGCGCAATTCTCTCGACAAGATCTGCTTTGTTCATGGTTCCCCTCCCGTTGACGGACACGCGACCGGCTCCCCTTGCGGTCGACGCATTTTCTTGTCCGGGAGTAACTGTAAGCATCTTCGCCTGCATCGCCAAATAGGACACGACTCGTTACGTGAACGGGCATCCATGAATTCATGAAGAAAACAAAACGGCCCCCGATGCTTGGCATCGGGGGCCGTGCGATGTAGCCCCGACGGGATTCGAACCCGCGCTACCGCCTTGAGAGGGCGGCGTGCTAGGCCGCTACACAACGGGGCCATCGGTGCGCACGTGGGCAGAGGTCTGCCTTGCGCGCTGGGGTACCAGGACTCGAACCTAGACTAACTGAACCAGAATCAGTCGTGCTGCCGATTACACCATACCCCAAAGGGATTGACCGGGACCGAACGCTCCCGGCGGACCGCGCATGAACGATACCGTCCGGCGTCGGGGCGGCCCAAATCGGTGTCAGGGCCGCTCGGTGCTCTCCCCGGGCTGGGCCCGAGCCTGGGTCAGCATCTCCAGCAGGCGGGTCAACCGCCTCAGGGTCGAGGGCTTGCCGAGGATCTCCATCGACTCGAACAACGGAGGTGAGACGCGCTGACCGGACAGCGCGGTGCGCAACGGCCCGAAGGCCAGCCGCGGCTTGATCCCTAGACCGTCCACGATGGCGGCCCGCAGCGTAGCCTCGATCGCTCTGGCCTCCCACGCTCCGCCACGCTCGTCGGACCCATCCGAACCGTCGTCGAGGGGCTCGAGGGCGTCGAGCGCGGCCCGCAGCACGTCGGGAGCTGACTCCTTCAGCTGTCCCCAGGCGTCGTCGGCGATCGGCAGCTCGCCATCGGAGGTGTAGAACGGGGCCACCATCGGCGCCGCCTCGCTCAGCACCTGGATGCGGCTCTGGACCAGCGGCGCCAGCCGGCGCATCCGCTCGCTTGCGGTGGGCGAGCTCGGCTCGGAGACGATGCCCATGTCCTGCATGGCCGCGGTCAGCCGAGCGGCGAACTCGGGGGTGGCCATGGCCCGCAGATGCTCGGCGTTGATGGCCTCGGCCTTGCGCTGGTCCCACCGCGCCGGGTTCGGGTTGACCTGGTCGACCTCGAACGCCGCGACCAGCTCGTCCGGGCTGAAGACATCGCGGTCGCCGCCGATGGCCCAGCCGAGCAGGGCGAGGTAGTTGATCATGCCCTCGCGGACGAATCCGCGGTCGCGATGATGGAACAGGTCCGAGGCGGGGTCGCGCTTGGACAGCTTGCGGTTGCCCTCCCCCAGCACCAAGGGCAGATGAGCGAAGGTCGGGACGGCGTGCGCCTCGCCGATGGCCACGAGGGCCCGGTACAGCGCGATCTGCCGGGGCGTCGAGGAGAGCAGGTCCTCGCCGCGGATGACGTGGGTGATCTGCATGGCGGCGTCGTCAACCGGGTTCACCAGGGTGTACAGCGGCTGGTTACCACTGCGCATGATGACGAAGTCGGGGACGCTTCCCGCCGCGAAGGTCACCTCGCCCCGGACCAGGTCGGTGAAGGTGATGTCCTCCTGGGGCATCCGCAGCCTGAGCACCGGCTCGCGGCCCTGGTCACGGTAGGCGGCGACCTGCTCGGCGCTCAGGTCTCGGTCGTAGTTGTCATAGCCCAGCTTCGGGTCACGGCCCGCCGCCAGATGGCGGGCCTGGACCTCCTCGGGGGTCGAGTAGGACTCGTAGGCGAAGCCGGCCTCCAGCAGCACCCCTGCCACGCGGCGATGCTCCTGCACCCGCTCACTCTGCCGGTAGGGGGCATGAGGACCTCCGACCCCGGGGCCCTCGTCGTAGTCCAGCCCGAGCCAGCTCAACGCGTCGAGCAGCTGCCCGACAGAGCGCTCGGAGTCCCGGCTGGCGTCGGTGTCCTCGACGCGGAACACGAAGGCGCCGCCGTGGTGCCGGGCGAACGCCCAGTTGAACAACGCCGTCCGCGCCATACCCACGTGCGGGGTCCCGGTCGGTGAGGGACAGAACCTGACGCGGACGTCATGACCTGCGGACGGCACGGCGCGGGGGGTGTGGGGAGGGGAAGACTGGCTGCTCATGGTGCCGTTCACCCTAGTGGCGTCACCTCCGGTCCAGCAGCGAGGCCGCCAGCGTCTCCTGCAACCAGGACAGGAAGTCGTAGTAGGCGGCGCGCTGGGCCCGCTCGACGTCCTCGTCATCGGGCTCGTCGGTGGCCTGCCGCACCACTTCCTCGTGCAGCGCCGCCGAGTCGTCGTCGTCCTTCAGGCCCAGGCGCTCGCCCAGCACGAGCCGGACGTCGGTGAGCGCGACCAGCAGGTCTTGGGCCTGTTCGCCGGACAGGTCGACGACCGGGGGCGAGGTGGCGCTGAGGGCCTCCATGGCCGAGGTGAGCACGCGCACCTTGCGCCCCCGCAGCGAGTGCTCCGTCAGCGCCCGGAACTCTGCCGCCTGGTCGGCGTCGGTGCGGTGGGCCGTGGGCAGCAAGCGCCGCACCGCGGGGTCCTCGGGCTCACGGGGTGCGGGGTCGGACTCTCCCATCCCCGCCACGAGGTCGGCGAGCGGGTCCCCGGTGTCCGCACGGTCCGGCGCGACGAGGT
>Ga0102946_1000050_pt1 | contig 40385 bp, 35 predicted proteins | sample SalPon2A_A_D1_MG_FD_78209 | JGI IMG/M metagenome (GOLD analysis project Ga0102946, IMG submission 78209) | Soil microbial communities from South San Francisco under conditions of wetland restoration - Salt Pond MetaG R2A_A_D1_MG | ecosystem: Environmental > Terrestrial > Soil > Wetlands | place... | reverse complement strand
CCGGAAGCGCGAGTAGCGCTGTCCGAACCGCCCTGCGAATAACGTCATCCCGGAAGCGCGAGTAGCGCTGTCCGAACCGCCCTGCGAATAACGTCATCCCGGAAGCGCGAGTAGCGCTGTCCGGGACCCACGTCGCGGCCAAAGTGTTTCACCTGGTGGATCTCCGCCCGCGGGCCGGGATGACTAATAGGAGATCAGCGAACCGCTATTGGCCCGCATCAGCAATGATGGCAGCCAACGCCTCGGCGTGTTCTGATGAATCGTTCAGCGCCGGGATGTATTCAAGTTTTTCCCCGCCGGCTTCCTCAAACCCCTCGGCATTTTCCATCGCGATCTCTTCAAGGGTTTCAAGGCAGTCAACCGCGAAGCCCGGGCACACAACCTGCACATGCTTCACGCCCTCTTCGCCGAGGGCCTCAAGTGTCATGTCAGTGTACGGCTGCAGCCAGGGCTCACGTCCAAGACGCGACTGGTACGTCAGCAGCCACTCATCGTCCTCCAGTTCAAGCTCCTTAACCAGGGCTGCGATGCTGTTTTGACACTGGCTTTGGTACGGATCCCCGGCCTCGATATAGCGTTGCGGAATGCCATGCATGGAAAACAACAATCGTTCACCCCGACCATGAGAATCCCAGTAGGCCCTGATTTTCCCGGCAACTGCCCTGACCCAGCGCGGATCGGTGTGGTACTCATCAATGTCATGCCGATCCGGCTTCCAGTTCAGCTTCTCCAGCGCCATATCGATCGCATCGTAACCCGTCGCAGTCGTGGTGTATGAAAACTGGGGATACATTGGCAATACTGTAAGTGACTCAACACCGGCGGATTTCAATTCCTCCAGTGCCTGCAGTATCGATGGCGTGCCGTATCGCATTCCAAGCGCAAACACCTGCCTGGATTCCGAATTTTTCTGGAGCCTGTTCCTGAGTTTTTTGCTGAAATGAAGAAGCGGCGATCCTTCAGTCATCCAGACCTTGGCATATGCACGGGCCGATCGACCTGCCCGAAGAGGCACGATCACGAGGTTAAGCAACGGCAGCCAAAACCAGCGCGGCAGGTCAACCACACGTTCGTCTGAAAGGAATTCACGAAGGTACCTGGCAACTGCAGAACGCGTCGGTGCATCCGGCGTACCCAGGTTGAACAACAAAACACCCTGCTTCTTTGCAGGGGTTACTGGTCGTTCAGTTTTGGGTGATTCTGTCATGATAACTGCAAAAAATTCATGTTGTTGTAAGAATGATACAAAACTCTATTGCTCAATAAATAACCAGTTGTTGACACGTGGATATACAAGGTTTCAAAACAGCAACAGCCATAAACCCCTCATTCATAGTCAATTTTTGTCTCTGTTTACCATCCTGTTTAAGGATCCTGCCATGAATGAATGTTGCTGATCTGCAACATCCACTTCAAGCGCCAGTCGTGAAACCGCAAAATTCGCTTTAACGTTTTGTTTTATTTATTTTTTCTGCTAGCATGGCCGTCCGTCGCTTGATCAGCGAGGGTGATGGTTGCCCACGCTAAATGATGACCCGAAAAATGGCAAAGCAGAATAAAAATTCGCGCCACAAAAACCGCCACTCTAGCATGCTTTTTTACTGGTGCAGGGTGGGATTTTTCACCGCGCTCGCGTGTTTCGTTGGAGGTACAGCATTTGCTGCCCCCAACGGCTACAGCATCAATTCCGACAGCGACAATGACCTCACCCGCGACAGCCTCTATTTGATCGACCTGGCAACCGGGTCTGAGACCCGGATCGGCAGCGTCAGGGCATTCAACCAATTTCGCTCAGACGTAGAAGGGCTAGCCATCGCTCCGGACGGAACGCTGTATGGCGTCGATGAAGATTTCCTGACGTTGTTCCCAATCAACAAGGCGACAGGCGCAGTCATCACCGCCCAGGAAGTGTTCATTGATGGTGTTCCAACCGGCGGCGGCAATGATTTCGGTATGACCTTCGGTTGTGATGGCAACCTTTATATCACTTCCGTGACGACTCAAACGCTTTACAGGATGCAGCTGGACGGGGTGGCTACTCCGGTTGGCGGACTGGGCAATCTTGGCGTTGGGATCAGTGCAATAGCGGCATATGGCAATCCGGTTCAGCTGTTTGGACTGAGCAATGGCGATCAAAACCAGGATCCTGCCAGCATCAGAAAACTATGGTCACTGGACATCCAGACGGGTGCGGCCACCGAGGTCGGCACCATCGGCTCAGAAGCACTGAAATACGACCAGGCCGGATTGGCTTTCGATGAAGACGGTGAACTTTGGGCACTGACTGATCGTCGGGACCAGATCGGGTTTCCAGTCCCAAGCCAGATACTGCGCCTGGATGGAAGCAATGGGCGAGCTTCGGCCATCACAAGCACCTCACAAAACGGCTATGAAAGTCTGGCAATCAGTCCACCTCGTGGTTGTTTCGGTGGCGGAAATGGCGAGACAGCCCGATTCGCAGTCTCAAAGCGTTTCATGGATTCCAATAACCAGCAGCCAGTCACTTTTGACCTGAGTTGCAACACAGGCTTGCCCCTCGAGCAGTCGATTTCTGTCGAGCCTTCAGGCGGCCTCAATCAGGATCTTGAGGTGACTTTCGTGGTCACCGACTTTGAAAGCGGCGAATTAGATTGCCAACTCAGCGAACAGGCTCCGGCCGGCTACCAGGGTACCTACGACTGTGACGGCGAGTCTGCCTGCTCGGCCGGCGATCCCTCTGCGCTGGATGATAACTTCCAGGGGCCTTGCAGTTTTACCGATGTCGAAACGGGTGATGAAAACGTCTGCTTTATTCGGAACTACATCGCACCAGTCGACGTGGATGTCACGAAACTCTGGATTGATGTGAACGAAGAGTTCGAGGGACCGACCATTGCAGAAATGTCCTGGGCTTGTGTCAATGCTCGCAGCAGTGGCGACGACCTCACGATCGGCACCGAAACAGGCGATCTGCAGTTTTTCCTCCAGGAAGAGACCGTACCGTTTAGCGTTTACCCCAATTTCGACCCCGCACAGCCAACAGTCTGCTCGGTGACTGAAGACTTCCCCGGCTTCGACAGTGATGTTGAATCAGATGCCAGCGAGTGCCAGGGTTTGATGGTATCGCCAGGTACGGGTGCGGCATGCACAGTGATCAACACAAGACTTTACGCAGGTATTCCAACGCTGGATACCTTCGGCAAGTCTCTGCTGGTTTTGATCATGCTGTCCCTGGGGTTGTTCAACATCAGACGAATCCTGTAGGAGCGGCGTCCTCGCCGCGACTGCACCGATACACCCTCGGCTGCTTTAAGTTAGAATCTATTTCATTACATTCTCGGAGTAACGCCATGGGAATTGGTGGTATCAGTGTCTGGCAGTTAATCATCCTGCTGGTTATCGTCGTGCTGGTCTTCGGCACCAAGCGGCTGCGCAACATGGGCGGCGACCTTGGTGCAGCGATCAAGGGATTCAGAAAAGGCATGGAGGACGAAAAGTCCGACAAGGAAGAGCCGGATAAGCTGGCAGAAGAAACTGCCCAGGCTCAAACCCAGGCTGATGCAGAATTCCGTGAGAAAGAAGAAGAAGTCAAGCCTTCTAAACCCGCAGAGTCCTCATAGCACACTGCGAAGCAGGGAAGCGAGTCTCCTTGAATGTTTGACGTAGGTTTCGCCGAACTCCTGCTCCTTTCACTCATCGCATTGCTGGTGCTCGGACCTGAGCGCCTGCCGCGCGTGGCTAAAACACTTGGCGGTTTGTCACGCAAGGCCCGCAGCAGCTGGTTAAGCCTCAAGCGTTCTATCGATGAGGAGATTCGCCAGCAGGAACTGAAAGAACCTGTCGACAAGATGCGCAAGGACTTCAAATCCACGGTCGACGATTTTAAATCGTCAGTGGACGATGTTAAAAACTCAATCGGTGAAACAGGCAAGGCTGTAACCGGCTCAAAATCTGACTCGAAGGATTCCAGGTCAGATGGAGAGTAAGAGCCCAAAAGACGAAGCAGCGGACGCGGCTCCCGACGATATTGACGATCGCGAGCTGACTTTCATGGAGCACCTGGTTGAGCTGCGCGGCCGTCTCCTGAAGGCCTGCCTGGCCATACTGGTGGTGCTGGTCGTACTTCTTCCGTTTTCTCGCCGTCTTTACACGCTGCTCTCAGAGCCGCTGACCAAGCACCTCCCCGAAGGCAGCAGCATGATTGCCATTGACGTGGCGTCGCCTTTCCTGACGCCATTCAAACTGGCTTTGCTGCTGGCGCTGATCATCGCCATTCCGGTGGTGCTGTACCAGATCTGGGCATTTGTGGCGCCTGCGTTATACAAACATGAAAAACGCCTGGCGCGTCCACTCCTGTATTCCGCCGTAGGCCTGTTTTACGTGGGCTGTGCATTTGCCTATTTCGTGGTTTTCCCGCTGGTGTTCGGGTTTTTCACCAGCGTGGCACCTGAGGGTGTTTCGGTGATGACCGACATCAGCCGGTACCTGGATTTCGTCATGATGCTGTTCCTGGCATTCGGGATCGCTTTTGAAGTTCCCATTGCCACGATCATCCTGGTGGCCACCGGGGTCACCACCATCGAGAAGCTGAAGAAGATTCGTGCTTTCGTGGTTGTAGGGGCTTTCGCGGCGGGAATGTTGCTGACTCCACCCGACATCATCTCCCAGACCCTGCTGGCCCTGCCGATGTGGCTCTTGTTTGAAGTCGGCCTGGTCATGTGCAAAATTCTGCTGCCGGAAAAAGCAAACGATAAATCAGAACAACAGGAAAAACCCGCAGGGTAAACAACACCTTCAAATCTGCTTCATCCCCCAAAATACGAAGCACGACGCATGAAGGCGAAACCGGGATGTGAGAACCGTCATCCCGGATGCGCGAGTAGTGCCGGGAAATAAGTAGCTACGGTTTTCGGCTTTATCGAAAGAAGTGGCTGCATATTTCCCGCAGCACGTGCTGTCCGGGACCCACCAGATCTTTGTGGAATTAAGAGGTCAGGCTACAAACTGGTCTTCCCTGGCCTCGGAATCATCAACTGGTCCATTACCTTCACCATCGCCCAGTTCAAATATTTCCGCATAGGCACAGTATTGCGTTCCGAACATCAGTAGCTGAATCAGCAAAACTGCAAACAGGATCAAAACGTACTGAATAATACCCGGGCCACCGGCCACTGCAGTTACACCCATCAACAAGCCAAGAACCAGGAAAATCGGCAGCGATAAAGCGACCAGGATCACACCAAGAAGCAGGAAAGCCAGCCAGTTTTTAACCAGGGCCTTGATACCGGTGGTAATCGCCTGGCCCATCCGCATCTCGCCAAACCAGATCAACGGAACAGAGAAGTAGCCCAGCGTTCCACTGACCGAGACGCCAATCACGATGGCAAAAAAGGCCCTTTGCACGACAGCAGGGTCAAGCGCCAGTACTGCTTCGATATCACCCTGTTCAATTCGGGCCAGCAGTTCAGGGTCCTGGAGCTCCTGGATACCAGAGAGTAACCATGAAATCAGGATGATTGCGATCAGGCCAATTAACCCACCCAAAAGGAACAGTCTCATGGCCAGGCGCCTGTTACCCAAAGGAGCGAACAAAGCCACAGGAGACAACGGTAAACCACGACGAACCTGGTCAAAACAGTGCAGCATGCCGGCGGTTAGAATCGGTAGCCCAAGCGCCACGATCAGCCCGATTACCGGCAGGCGGGTCAGGGTCATTGCAAGCTGCACCAGCACCGCAACCGTTAACAGACGCCACGTCTGCTGGCGCAGAAGATTGGCTGCCGTAATCAGCCAGGCCAGCCCCCTGCTGGCTGGTACCACTCTGAATGGAGGCCTCGAGTCCTTATCCATCTAGCTTGATCGCACCGCGGCAAATTTCCGCGCGTCGCTGCTCCACTCAGGAGCAGCGTTAAAAGCAGCCAGCAATTCTGACGGACTATTAATGGTTGACCACATTGCAAGGTGCCCTTTCGCCATGAAACGCTCTCCCACGATGTGGTTGAGCAGATCAGACAGACGGTCATAGTAACCACGGGTATTAACCAGCACGATCGGCCCCAGGAACTTTCCCAGCCGCTTCAGTGTGAGCACTTCAAAAAGTTCTTCCAGTGTTCCGGAACCACCGGGAAGGGCAACAACAGCATCGGAGTTTTCCAGCATTTTCTGCTTGCGCTCGGCCATGCTGCTGACCACGTCAAGGCCCGGGAGTGATTTGTGGCCGTGCTCCACGGTATTGAGAAAGTCAGGAATCACACCATGCACATACCCGCCTTTGGACATGGCCGAATCCGCCATGGCACGCATTAACCCGACACCGCCACCACCGTAGCGAATTGAAATTCCGGCTTTGCCCAGAATTTCACCCACCTGGCTGGCATGACGATAATAATCTTCGTGCAAAGCATTGCTGCTGGAGGCATAAACCGTCGCCCAGGAGATCGCTTTGTCTCGTGATCGGGTTTCCTGATCCATCAGGCCCCTCCGCAAAACTATAATTGTAATACCATACGCAAATGCCAACCTCTATTACGCCAATTGCCCTGGGCATCATCATTGGATGTGCCGCTGTATTCCTGCTCGGAAACCTTTCCGCCGGCCTTGCACTGTGGCCGCTGGAAAGTGGGATGTTCTATCCATGGCAGGTGCTGACATACGGATTCCTGCACGGTAGTTTCTCGCACCTGTTCTTCAACATGTTTGCGGTCTGGATGTTCGGAACGCAACTGGAGCGCACCTGGGGCTCCAACCGCTTTGCTGTTTATTACGCAACCTGCGTGGTCGGCGCTGCCATCGTGCAAATCATCGTCCAGCAGTTTGAAGGCGGCATCTATCCAACCATTGGTGCATCAGGTGGTGTGTTCGGCCTGCTGCTGGCTTACGGCGCCATGTGGCCAAAAAACAAGATTTTCCTGATTTTCCTGCCTGTGCCCATTGAAGCACGATGGTTTGTGCTGATTTACGGCGCAGTTGAACTGTTGTTCGGTGTCACGCGAACAATGCCCGGCATCGCACACTTTGCACACCTTGGTGGCATGCTTTTCGGTGCGATTCTTCTGTACCGCTGGGGTTGGCGACCAGGAATGACCTGGCGCCGTTAGCCCAATACCGCATTCAGATCAGTCTTCGAGTACGAACGTTACCTTGAGTATGGCTCGATACTCAGTGATATCTCCATCACTGTTACAGGTGACTTTCTGGCCTTCGACCCAGGCGCCGCGGACATTCTTGAGGGTTGAGCATGCCCGCTTGACACCTTGTTTTACTGCATCTTCGAATGAATGATTTGACGAGGAAATGATTTCTGTAACTCTTGCAACTGACATATTTTTTTAACTCCTTAATGATGAAACCAACACCATTGATATCCGGCGTTGGCGAATAAACTGGTCGAACTCACTGATTGTATCAGGGGTCCTAAAATCCCCGGAAGTTAAACGGATTTCCCAGGTAGAAGTAGACCGCTGAGTCACCTGTCTCATGATAACCCCACGCCAGGTATAGAGGCCCGATTGGTGTTCGAATGCCGGCAAACAGGCTGCCTGAATACTGCAATCCACTAAAAGACATATCGTCAGCAAACTCCCAGACATTTCCAGCTTCTGCGGTCACCCCTGCCCAGACCGGCGCGATATCGATATCGACCAGGTTGCGCATATAAGTCAGCGAGAACAATCCCATTTGACGCCCGATAAGCTGGTCTGGAATCAGGCCGGAAAGACGCCCCAGCCCACCCAGTCGAAACCAGCGTTCAAGCGGCGCCTTGTCATCAAAGCTGTAGCCTACCTGTGTCCGCGCGGTCAGGCTGTTGCGTCCAAACGTCCAGGCACCCGTGCCCTGGAAGAATGCCTGCTCGTACTGGCCACTTGCACCCAGCGCTTTGTCAGCAAAACTGTAGGCCAACAATGTCGAATACCCCTCGGTTGGGAAATAGATGTTGTCCAGGGAATCGTGTTGATGAGTGAGTATCAGCTCACCCACCCTGACGTCATCATCAACCAGGAATGCAAAAGGCCCGATTTTTTCGTCTGCATCACCCCTGAAGTAGTTGTATGTAAGGCTCATTCGATTGTTCGAATTGAAGTTCTTTCCCAACGCCACGGACGCGCCTGCGCCAGTGATTTCCAGTACGGAAATCAGCTCATTTTCGAAGTAGAGTGAATAGTTCTCACGACGATAAGCCACATCACTTTCGGTGAACCAGTTGGCCGCCTTGTCAATTGGCTGGTAGAAATTAAATTCCAGCTCATCCTCTCTGCCAAAAGACCCGAACACCCGCAGCTCCCCTCCGTAGGGATTGAGCGCATTTCGGGTATAAGCCGCACTCACCTTGAAGTCAGAGTCGCCTGAAAAATCATCAGAGAATTCCAGCCCAAGCTGGAGATAGTTGGGGCCCCAGCTTCGTGGCAGCGCATCAATATGAAGACCACGCTGACCGGCCGGGTCCTTGATCAGGCTGTAAGTGACAGACTGAAACACATCTAGCGAATAAATCTGGTCAATGTTGCGTTCCAGCTGTGCCAGATCAAGCGGCTCGCCGGGAACTGCCTCGATCCGGGACAGGATTATTTCATCATCAAGTTCTGACTGGTTGCTCAGGCTGATCGACTGGATGATGATTTGATCATCTGCCATCTGGGCCAACAGGCTTGTATCTCTGACCACACCACCAGGCTGAGCCAGCGCCGACAGAAGCTGCTGATTTTCCAGGGCGACATCGTAGCCAAGTTGTGCATTTGCGGCAGCCTGACTGAAATCAGCAGAAGAAACCCCGGTGAGGTCCGGCACCAGCAGGATGTCGCCCTGGCCAAGGGACTGGATTGCCTGCTCCGTGTTTCTGCGAGTCAGGAAGTTGGTGAGTTGTTCGGAAACACTCAACACCGAGACCAGCTCATCCTCTGTCAGTAATGGCGAACTCACATCGACGGCAATCACGATGTCTGCGCCCATTTCACGTGCAACAGATACCGGCAGGTTATTGGCCATACCGCCATCAACCAGCAGGTGCCCATCAAGCGGAACCGGTGCGAAATAACCGGGAATTGACATGCTTGCCCTGATTGCATCGGGCAGGCTTCCTTCGCTCAGAATGATCTCATGTCCCGTGCCAAGATCAGTGGCGACTGCACGGAAAGGAATCGCCAGGTCATCAAAATTCTGCGTATCAGCTACACCTATGAGGAATCGGTTGAACATCTGATCCAGGTGTTGTCCTTCAACAGCACCCATGGGGAACTGAAAATCTCCGTGATTAAAACCAACCCGGTATGGAATAAGAACCCGCCGTTCGAGATCCTTCTGCCGCATGGTGGAATCTTTGCGATTTGGCCGATCGCGCAGAGCAGTTGTCCAGTCTGCGGCCTTGAGAAGGGCTTCAATTTCATCTGCAGAATACCCGGCCGAATAAAGCGCTCCAATGATGGCGCCCATGCTGGTGCCTGCAATGTAGTCAATCGGCACCTGGAGCTCTTCCAACCTTTTGAGCACACCGATATGCGCACCACCGCGCGCGCCTCCGCCACTCAGAGCCAGTCCAATTTTCAGGCGTTCCTGTGAATCATCGGAGTCAGGCAAAACCGGTCCTGCCACAAAAACAAACACCGTCACGATCAACCATCGATACATCTGCATCTCCTTTGAACCAGTCCCTTGTGAAGATTTCCAGGAGGTAAAAACTGCACCCCGGGACAGGCCACAATGGTCGCACACCGACAATCCCATTGAAACGGCTACAATATGTACCCCTTGAACTGAACAAAGCACAGGTGAGCCATGACCCAGCAGTACCCCGTCCGGCCTGAAGTAGAACAACGCGCCTGGATGACGCGCAAATCCTATGCCGATGCTTATCAACAGTCGGTAGATGACAACGAAGGATTCTGGGCCAGGGTTGCTGAACGTCTCGACTGGAATCGATTCCCCCAACGCATAAAGGATGTTTCGTACAGGCGCGACGATTTGCACATCAGGTGGTTTGAGGACGGCGTGCTGAATGCCTGCTACAACTGCGTCGACCGTCACCTGGAAAAAAGGGGCGATCAGACAGCGATTATCTGGGAGGGCGATGACCCCGCACGCGACAAACACATCAGCTACCGGGAATTGCATGACCAGGTTTGTCAAATGGCGAATGTATTGAAATCCCTGGGTGCAAATCGCGGTGATCGCATCACCATCTATATGCCGATGATTCCCGAAGCAGCCTTTGCCATGCTCGCCTGCGCAAGGATTGGCGCTGTTCACTCGGTGGTTTTTGGTGGTTTTTCACCTGAAGCACTGGCAGGCCGAATCATCGATTGTGAATCAACATTGCTGATTACAGCTGATGAAGGACTACGCGGCGGGAAGATTGTACCGCTAAAGAAAAATGTCGATGCTGCACGTCAGGTGGATGGTGTTTCAGACCACCTGGAATCGGTGTTGGTGGTTCGCAATACCGGAAACGGGATTTCCTGGGAGCCAGGAATTGATCACTGGTACCACGAAGCATCAGAAAAGGTTGACAGTGATTGCCCCTGCGAAGAGATGAGCGCTGAAGACCCGCTGTTCATCCTCTATACCTCAGGATCAACCGGCAAGCCCAAGGGCGTATTGCACACCACGGGTGGTTACATGGTTTACGCCGCCTACACTCACGAAATCGTCTTCGATTATCACGACGGAGATATCTACTGGTGTACTGCCGATGTTGGCTGGGTCACAGGACACAGCTACATCGTCTACGGCCCCCTGGCCAATGGCGCAACCACCCTGATGTTTGAAGGCGTCCCCAACTACCCGGACGCCAGTCGGTTCTGGCAGGTCTGCGATAAGCACAAAGTGAATATCTGCTACACCGCACCGACTGCCATCCGCGCGCTAATGCGTGAAGGCGAAGGACCGGTGAAATCAACATCCAGGGCATCACTGCGTTTGCTGGGCACCGTGGGCGAACCGATTAACCCGGAAGCCTGGTCCTGGTATTACAACGTGGTGGGCGAGGGCCGTTGCCCCATTGTCGACACCTGGTGGCAGACTGAAACGGGCGGAATCCTGATCTCTCCACTGGCAGGCGCAACCGCGCTCAAACCCGGCTCAGCATCAACGCCATTGCCTGGCATTCAGCCTGCGATTGTTGATGAAAAAGGCAATGAAAAGGAGGGCGCAGCCGAGGGATTACTGGTGATCAAAGACAGCTGGCCCGGGCAAATGCGCACGGTTTACGGTGATCACCAGAGATTCGTCGATACTTATTTCTCAACCATCGACAACCGCTATTTCACCGGCGATGGCGCGCGCCGTGATGAGGACGGCTATTACTGGATCACCGGGCGCGTGGATGATGTATTGAATGTTTCCGGGCATCGGCTCGGCACAGCCGAAGTTGAAAGCGCCCTGGTGGCCCACCAGGGCGTCGCCGAAGCAGCAGTGGTTGGCTACCCCCACGAGATCAAGGGCGAGGGGATCTACGCTTTTGTGACACCGGTGAAAGGGCAGGAGCCCAGCGATGAATTACACAACCAGCTGCGCTTGCAGGTGCGTAGCGAAATAGGTCCGATCGCGACCCCCGACATCATACATTTCACCAATGCGCTGCCAAAGACTCGTTCCGGAAAAATCATGCGCAGAATCCTGCGCAAAATCGCTGGCAACGATACCGAGAACCTGGGTGACACCTCGACCCTGGCTGAACCAGACGTTGTGGATCGCCTGATAGAGGGTCGCAAGAATATTTAGCTGATGATGAACACGGACCCGGGCAATACCCGGGTCCGCAATCATTCATTCAAAAGGATCAGTCCTCCAGGTCGGGAATGGTCAGTTCCTGCCCGGGGAAAATCTTGTCCGGATCGTCCAGAAGATCCTTGTTGGCCTCGAAAATTTTCATGTATTTCGAGCCATTTCCATAGTGCTCTTCAGAAATTTTCCAGAGCGTATCACCCGACTGAACCGTGTAGGTCTTCGCACCGGCCGGCGCACCACCTTCAACTTCGCTTGCGCCTCCGGGCGCATCGACCGATCCGACCTGCGAATCTGGCTCAGCGCTTGGTATTTCAACAGGCTCGACCTTCACCGGCTTTACTTCCACCGGCTCAACCACCACGGGCTCTTCAGCCACCGGGGCTTCGACATTCATATGATCGTGGACCCCATTGATGCCGTCGATGCCCTTGAGGATTTCCGGGATGCGTTGACGGTCTTCAACGCTGGCCACGGTGCCGCTGACTGTTACATTTCCATCAGCAGCAAAACTCATTTTCAGGCCGGAAGGGTCGATTCCATTGTCCCTCAGCACCTGGCTGGGACTGATTGTGACATCAGGCTCAGGTTCTTTTTTTCCGCCCAATGCATTCTTCAGGCTGTCCAGAAATCCCATTTCTCTCTCCTCAGATATTTTTGTTTGTCAGGTGTTCCTGCATCAATTGTACCCCCGTTGCACCAACAACAACGGACTTACAATCCACCATGCTCAATAGGTCGCTCGCGATGCATCAGGATCCACTCTGCCCCTTCGCCCAAAGCAGCTTCTCCGAGCGCTTTCAGCACACGACGTTGAAATTCGGGATCGCTCCGCTCTTCTATCAGTTGTCGGGCATTGCCGAAAATCTTTTCCATGAACTGATATTGCTTGATGAGTTCCTTTTCCGCCTTCTTGTTGGACATTGCTTCCCTGACGCCGGCAATCAGGGGCAGCAAACCCATCAGGATCAGGACGACTTCCCTTTGTTCATCACTGAGTTTGTCACCCAGCACCAACAGTGCAACTGCCAGCGAGATGCCTGTCCACAAACAAGCTGCTCCCAGTCGCTGAGTTTTGCGATACGTGACCTCGTTCCGGGTCGACTTTACCGAGTAGTATCCCAATTGACCCGTCCTGTTTTGCTGGTCGCCTATCCAGCTGTCAATGGTCCATGTCAGCCATTCCCGTGACGGCTCGACGCCTCGCTCCCGATGGGCGCTGGCGGTGCGCATCACATGGCGAATCCAGCCCAGTTCCACATCCTGTTTATGCAAAAACGTGTCGTAGGCAAAGCCCGGGGAATGGGGATCAACCACACCGGAAACATTCCAGTAAAACTGTACCCGTAGCGCTTCGGCCAGGGCACGGTAATCCAGGTACTTTCGATGCCATTGCCGACGGTCGCCCACCAGGTGCAGAATCACGCCGCCGAAAAACAATGCAAGGAAAGTGGCCAGCAGCCAGGTGAGACTGGTTCTTTCTGAGTAGACAATGAACAACAAGCCCATGATGACAGCCAGTGAATACATGGCATTCAGGCTGCTGTTGACGCGTTTCTGGAAATGAATGGCCAGCCAGTCACTTGCCATGAACAGATGTTCAACCATCGAGGCACCCGGCGGGATCGGAGAGTCGGGAGGATTTTCCAGGAGCGGATATGCCTCCTTGTTGATCGAATTGGAATACCGCCTGGTGTCCTGGTCGAACTCGCTGAGGCGATCAAGCATGGCGCCGTACTCTGTCGGAATATCATCGCCTTCAGCCTGGTGAAAATGCGAGGTCATCCATCGATCTTTGCCTGCTTCCAGGCCATCGGCCGGGGCACCACCCGGCCGGTCACGACCGGTGACAATGTGAAATGCAAGGTCATTTTCGTTGTCGGCAAGCAGGCTGGCCGCAGACATCTCGTCCTCAAAGCCAGGCATCACGGCGGTCAGGTGATAGCGAACAACCGAAGATGTGCCACCCAGGGCGGCATTATCTTTTCCGTCCCACAGCGCCAGCAGAATCTGGCAGTGATTGGAAAGAAATACACCAAGCTGGGCATAGTGCCAGCTGCGGGTGTCCTGGTCTTTCAGATCAGCGCCTGGGCGCGAAGGCAGTGTAATGATGCGTTCGGCTTTTGCCAGGAGGCCTTCAAATTCCCTGGCCGCCGATTCTGAATCGTAATCAACCAGGTATTCCTCCCTGGCCATGGGCAATACAGCCGTGAAGGGAATACCCATCTCAACAGCCACTTCTGCAACAAGCGAATCAGCGCCCTCAGCGAGCGCACCAAGAAGCTCAAGAGGTAAATTTGGAAAACGAACCTGGAGAGATTCGAAAAATGCGCGAACTTCTTTCCGCAGGCGCACCTTCTCACCGGGCGCTATGTCCCGGTGGCCGGTGATGCCTACGGTGAGCCGCATCACCCTGAGGGTCGACCCCGATTATCGACCCGAGGATCAAACTCAATAACATTCCGCGCGCCACGCCCGTTAGTTGCACAACTCTCGACCCGGACCTTGTACCAGATCGAATAAGGGGCGGTATTAAGATTTTGAACAACCATCATGTTTCCCTGGGTCTCGACATTTGCAACCCCGGTGATCGGGTCTGCATCAAAATCCTTCGCTGCCTGATCCGACAGGTTACCCCAACCGTCCGGTCCGGGTTTGTCAGGCGGATTGTTCACGTCACCTTCTCCACCCAGGACTATATCTTTGAGGCGCCAGCTGCCTTCGTGCGTACAGTCGTAGTTGCCATTGGTAAGGCTGACTCGAATTTCGGCCTCTTCTCCGGTTGGCACGTCATAGCATCCGGCATGCGATTTTGTCATGCAGTTTGAAGCCCTGCTGCCGGGTTCATATACATCGACCTTATTATTGCCGCCCATGGCATCTCTGCCGTCTGGCACGACCATAACCTGGAAATCTATGATTTCTTTGGCAAATACACCTCCAGACAAGATGCTGCTCACCAGAAGCACACAAACACTCACTGTCCTCAAACCCATTCCGCTCTCCATTTTCTCATTGGTATTGGTGGAGATTTCCTTATCGAATTGCGCTGCCTGAACGTTTGAGATCAACCGCTCCCCTGGCATAAATCATAGTGATTACAAATCCTGACAAACCCCGGTTCAAAATAGCCCTTGCTTAACAGCTCTTTGGCATGTGCCCTGGCGCTCGAAACGTTTTCATCACGCAGTTCCTGCAAAACCAGCAGATGTCTTTCAATGCAACTCAGGTAGGGCTGAGAATCGTCTATTTTAATTTCAGGCAGTGTGTCTGCCATCGAACGCGTTATTTCGATATCACTTCCATAGTGCCAGATCAGGAATCTGGCAAAGCTGATATCCCCAAGCCATAACTTCGGGTCTGCACCTGCCTCTATCCAGTCATCCATTTGTCGCACGACCTCAGACCATGCTTTCTCTGCATGATCGTCATGCCCGGCCATCCAGGCGATATCGGAAAATCTTAGCAAATAATCAATCCACCCCGAGCGCCGACGATGATCTTCATCACCCCCGGCCTGCAGAACTTGTCGCATCGGTTCATATACTTCCTGCAGATCTATAAGAGCTTCTTCGAACTGACCCAATTCAGCTTTCATGACGGCAATATATACCCGGCCAAGAAGCTCATCCCAGAGGAAGTGCATATTACTTGGCTCGGCTAAATAGAGGTCAGCAACTACCCTGGTGGCCTCCTTGTATTGTTCCATTGCCTGCCCGGTCAGGCCAACCTGCCTTGAGATGTATGCCAACCCCCGGTTTGCATAGGCATACCGCTGTTTCCTGTTCATGTTTGCAGGCTCTTCTTCCATGGTTTCGCGAGCAATCCGCAGGCTTTCCTGCCTGGATTTAAGTGCACCCCCCAGGTCACAAAGCAAAAGCTGAGTATCGGCCTGCCAGGCCAATGCTTCCCCATACTCACTGGTGTATCCGTGATTCCCCGGATCCAGTTCAATTGCCTTACGATTCAACTCAACCGATGATGTGATTCGCTCCAGGGCAAGTGCAATATCACCGCTTTCTCTGCGATTAACCAGAGCAGCAATATTGCCTTGAGCATATGACTGCTCCATGATCCATTCGGGATTCGACGGATCGAGTTCGGTAAGACGATCAGAGTATTGCAGATAACGTTCAAATGACTCTTGAGCAGCCTCAAACTCCCCCAGCTCCAGGTAAACGTACCCCACCCAAAACTCATCCTGGCCCAGTTCGTAGATCCGCTCGATATTCTGAGGTTCGCGAAGGTGAAGTTCGTGAGTGACTTCCCTGGACTTTTCAAACGCGACCATCGCATCTTCCAACTTGCCCTGTTCCATTGCGACCTCACCCAACTGACGCAAGACCTTGGCCTTCTGCAACAGGGATCCGTCACTCTCTTCCTGTGGATTCAGCGTATCCAGGTATTGCTGAACCGCACCGCCGACGTCTTCAAGGATGTCGAGTTGGCCGACTTCATCAAGCTTTTCCTTTAAGTCATCGACCATGTAATCAACCAGATCCTCGGCATGCTGGCGCCGGGTCTCAGCCTGGTCACGGGCTGTTATGGCGACAATGGCCAAAATACTCGTGATCAAAGCAATGGCAATGGCGCCACTTCCCGCCACCATCCACAACCTATGCTTGCGCTGCATGTCTCGCTGGCGAAGATCGTCAAGCCTGATTCCCAGAATCCCGGCAACCAGTTTGAGGCGTGCCAGTGACTTACCATCAGCCCACTTGCGGGCATCGGCACCAAGTGGCTCCTGAATTCCACCATCTCCTGCTTCGACCATTGCAGGAGGAAAACAACGGGTTTCTGATTCTGTTGAATTTGGGTCGCCCTCAACAATCAGGGCCAGGATTCGATTTCCGCGCCCGAGCTCTTTGAAGAAACGGATCTCCTCGTTGACCCAGGGTGAGGCTGCTGCTGCAGGTGAACAAATGACGATCAGAGTCTCGGAAGCCGTCAATTCGGCCCGCACACTGGTAGTCAGGTCTGCGGCTGAAGACAGGTCTTCGCGATCGCGAAAAACGGGAGCTACACGTGCGGGGACTTTTCCGTGCTTGCCCGGGCTCCCGACAAGTCGCCGCGGAATACGGTAGGACTCGAGAGACTTCTGGAGCCATCGGCCCCATTCCTCGTCGTTATGGCTATAGCTGATAAAGGCCTTGTAACGAATACCTGTTTCGCTCATCAAAGCCCTCTGAAAACCAGTGCTGCTGATCTGCGGATTGTAACTTAATGCGACCCGAAGGTAGTGTTAAAAAGAGTCAGAGTCACCGTGATTCCTGACCCTGGGATCGCTTGTGGCCATCTTGGTCGCGTCACCACACTGGTGCGCATAAAGCGTATACCAGATGTCGTATTCAGCTGTGTTCATATCACGCACAAACATGTATTGCCCACTGATGGTCGCTGCGTTGATATCGCCCTTGCTGTTGGCACCAAAATCAGCCTGTGCGGTCTGGGAAATATTTCCTACCTTCTTGACCACGTCGCTACCCGCGCTATCGACATTGCTCATGGCGGTGAGCTGAATTTCATCCCACACCCATGTTTCCCCGGGCTGGCCTTCGCAGCTCTTCGCGGTGCCGCCATCAAGAACGAATTGAATGATTCCGATTTCACCGGCTTTGACCTCAATACAACCCATTTCTGACGGAAAGTCCGGACATTCTGACTGGGTCAGGATGACGATTTCATCTTTGCCACTCACGGTTTGAACCTCGGCATTGATGGTCAGAACAGTAGGCGCCCAGGTTTTCGGTAACGAAACAAGGTTTTTGTCAGTTGTTACACAGCCGCCCAACAGCATGGCAATTATCAAGATAACTGCAATTTTCGATCTCATTTCGGCATCCTCCGCTTGAAGTCATCCCCTTTAAACTAAGGGTAGTGCATTGACACACCAGTTGCTGAAAATACCACCGTCAATTCAAATTGTTGACGACATTGATCGGCTTGCCCGCCTGAAATGCATTCACAATATTTGCCAGGTGATCAAGCGCCGCCTGCCTGGCTGTCTTGCTGCCCCATGCATTGTGTGGCGTCACGATCAGGTTGGGAATGTCACTGGCCAGCAGCGGGTGATCCGCTGGCGGTGGCTCAACATCCAACGTATCCACCCCGGCACCTGCAATTTCACCGGCACGAAGCGCATCGGCAAGGTCTTCCGCTGCAATCACAGCGCCTCTTGCCGTGTTAATCAGGTAAGCATCCTGTTTCATTGCCCTGAATACATCGGCGTTGATCATTCCGCGGGTTTCATCGGTGAGCGGACAATGAATGCTCAGGACATCTGAACGTTCGACGACTTCATCAAATGCAACACGCCCCCCGCGTGGCTGGGCACCCTTGCGCTCGGCTACCAGCACATTCATCCCCAGGGCTTTTGCAAGAACCGCTGATTGCCGACCCAGCGTGCCATAGCCAATCACACCGAAAGTCAGGCCGCATGCCTCGCGGATGGGTCGGTCCTTGAGGCAAAACTGTACAGCCTTGCTCCATTCACCACGGCGCACATCGTCGATATACCAGGGCAATCCGGTGAGCAGATTGAGCGTCAGGGTGATCACGTGCTGTGCAACCGACCCGGTGCAATAATCGCGAATATTGCACACAGCAACGCCATGATCTGAAGCTGCATTCAAGTCGACGTTGTCCGTTCCCGTGGCAGAAAGCGCGATCAATTTCAATCCAGGTGATGATTCGATTACTGATCGGCTGATGCGGCACTTATTGGTCAAAAGCGCATTGACATCGGCTGATCTCTCAGCGATTTGCTCAGGCTTTGTGAGCTGGAACCAGTCCCAGTGATCGAGTGAGCCTAGCAGTCGGCTGCGGTCGAGATCGCCGCTGTCGACAGTAGCAATATCGAGAAACACACCTCGTGTTAGTGGCTTCATAGGGATTCTTGAAAAATGACCACTTCAATAAACTCAATTCCGGCAGCACGTGCAGCATCGAGCACGAGGACAGAGGTTTCTTTATCTGCTTCCGGGTGCGCCTCGATGACAATCTTTGATCCAGGCCTTTGTTCCCTGATACTCAAAAGCTTCTCCTCAAAAATGGCCCGCTCGACCAGTCGTCCGTCAATCGAGAGCAGGCCGGTTGCATCAATCTGAACAATAATCGGTTTTGCAGCACTTAGACTCTGGCTGGAATCAGCCAAAGTATTGTCGTCCAGATTGGCGGACTCCGCGACAAGAAAAGCAGCGCCAAAAAACAGCATCATAACGACAAAAGCGATGTCCATCACCGCAGTAAAGTTGATCCCTGATTCTTTCCTGGTATAGCGCTGGTTCAGCATCAATCAGGATCGGGCGGCATTGAACGCATCAACAAACCGTTGCAAACGTCCGGGATTGAGTTTTTCGAGGTACTGACCATCATTTCGAAAAGTTGACCCCACAATAAAGGCATCAGCCATTGGCACCATCTGATCAACATTTTCGGGTGTCATGCCTGATCCGATCAGGATCGGAAGTGTCGTTGCTTTCCTCACCATCTCCAGGTCGGAAGTGTCTGCAGACTCTCCCGTAAATTTACCCGTGACCACCAGCCCATCCGCCATAAAGAGCTCAGCCTGGCGGGCTTCAAGGGCGATATCCAGGTCGGCGGTCATGGCGTGAGCACAATGTTTCTTGTTGATATCGGGGAACACCCTGATGTGAGTGCACCCGAGTTCGGCCCGCTTTCGAAGCAGGGACCCGGCGCAGGCATCGATAAATCCTGCCCCGCCCACGTGGGCGTAAACGAAACCTTCCACCCGGATGAAGTCGAGGCCGCAGTCATTGGCGACCACCAGCGCATCTTCATTGGCAGCCTCGAGAAATTGTAAACCCATCGGCCCGGACCATTCTGCTCGAACAGCATCGCAGACCTCTTTTGCAACTTTCACCGCTTCGGGAGACATAGGGCCTTTGGCGTAAGGCAGATCGAAATCGTTTTCCAGCAAAACAGCATCGACGCCAGCGCGCTTGTAATGGTCAAGATCAGAAAGGGCGGCATCAATGATCCGCTGATCATCACCGTCGTACAATGGCGCACCGGGCAGGGCCCTGAGGGCAATCATTGCGATCAGCGCTTTTGCGGGTAATTCTTTATTGGTGAACTCATTCAAACCGGAATTATTCAACGGTAACTGACTTGGCCAGGTTCCTGGGTTGGTCGACGTCCGTGCCGCGCAAAACGGCCACGTGATAAGCAAGCAACTGTAGCGGAATGGTCAGCACCACCGGCTCCAGCAACTCACCGCCCGTCTGCACATGAATCACTTCTCCATGTCGTTCACTCAGGCTGGCGCCAGCATGCTCATCAGCAAAGACAAACATTTCACCACCTCGCGCTCGCACTTCTTCAATATTGCTGATCAGTTTTTTCAGAAGGCTGTTGTTTGGAGCAACCGCAACAACGGGCATGTCGTGGTCAACCAGTGCCAGGGGGCCGTGCTTCAGTTCGCCTGCCGGATAAGCCTCGGCATGAATATAGGAAATTTCCTTTAGTTTCAGTGCCCCCTCCATGGCAATAGGGTAATGACTGCCCCTGCCCAGGAACAAGGCATGGTGCTTCTCGACAAACTCCTCAGCCAGGTCCTCGATTCGCTCATCAAGGGCCAGTGCCTTTTCGATCAGGTCCGGAAGTGTGTTGAGCTCGGAAACCCAGTCAGCGATTTGTTTGGGATCGAATCCGCTGAGCTGCGCCAGCTCCAGGACCAGCAACTGCAGGGCCACCAGTTGTGTGGTGAAAGCCTTGGTCGAAGCGACACCAATTTCTGTGCCCGCGTAGGTCATCAGGACAAAATCTGCCTCACGCACGATCGAGCTTTCCGGAACATTGCAGATTGCCAGGGTTGCAAGGTAACCGGACTCCTTGGCATGGCGCATCGCGGCAAGGGTATCCGCGGTTTCACCTGACTGGGTGACGGCCACGAACAATGTGTCTTTGGGCACAACCGGGTTGCGGTAACGATATTCGCTGGCAACCTCCGCATTGCAGGGAATTCCGGCAAGCTGCTCGAGCTGATAACGAGCGACCAGGCCTGCATGATAGCTGGTGCCGCAGGCCACGATGTGCACACCGCGTACCTTTTTCAGGACTTCATCAGCACCGACGCCAAAAATGTTCTCATAAACGTGATCGTCACCAATCCTGCCTTCGAGCGTCGCGGCCACCGCACGCGGTTGCTCAAAGATTTCTTTCTGCATGTAGTGTCGATAATTGCCACGATGGGTTGCATCAGCAGCCAGGTCTGCTTCCTTGACAGGGCGATCGGCCCTGTTGCCATGCTGGTCTCGAATTTCATATCCCTCGGTATCGATCCTGACCACATCGCCTTCTTCCAGGTAGACAAAGCGATTGGTAACCGGCAACAGGGGATGAATATCTGAGGCCAGGAAGTGCTCTTGAAAACCGATGCCTACCACCAGTGGATTACCTTTTCGTGCGCCGACAATCACACCTGGCTCTGCTGAGCTGACCAGGGTGATACCGAAGCTGCCATTGAGTCGTTTGACCAGTTTTTGTAATGCACCAAACAGGTCATCTCCACGTTTCATCAACAGATGCACCATGTGGACCATGACTTCAGTATCAGTCTCTGAATCGAATCTGTAGCCAGCCTCTAGCAATTCAGTTCTGAGTTCTTCGTGGTTTTCGATGATGCCGTTGTGCACCAATGCGAGCTCGTTATCATCACTTCGGGAGACGTGAGGATGCGCGTTTACATCGACCGGTGCACCATGGGTAGCCCAGCGAGTGTGGGCGATACCGCAATGGCCATCGACAGGATTCTTCGCCAGCAGGGCTTCAAGGTCACGAACCTTGCCGGCTGTTCGGACGCGTTTCAATTTCCCCTGATCCAGCACTGCGATTCCGGCAGAGTCATATCCCCTGTATTCCAGGGCATGCAGGCCGTTGATCAGTATTTCGCCAATGTCACGGTGAGCTGAAGCTGCAACGATGCCGCACATTTTTAGCCCTCCCCTCCTGGTTCGTCACGAGTGGCTTTCTTAACCGGTCGCTTCCAGCCTTTCACCGACACCTGGCGTGACCTCGAGACGGTTAACTCGCCGGCAGGCGCATTCTTGCTGACTGTGGTGCCCGCTCCGATGGTTGCGCCTGCACCGACTTTGACCGGTGCCACCAGTTCAGTACCCGAACCAATGAACACATCATCGCCGATCTCGGTCTTGTGTTTATTGACGCCGTCATAATTGCAGGTGATGGTCCCGGCACCGATATTGACCCGTTCACCGACTTCGGAATCACCAACATACGAGAGATGACTGGCCTTGCTGCCCTGTCCCAGGCTGCTGTTTTTCACCTCGACAAAATTTCCGACCTTTGTTCCTTCAGACAAACGGGTGCCGGGCCGAACCCGCGCAAAGGGGCCGATATCGCAGGCGCCTGTGGTGCGCACCCCTTCCAGAACGCTGTAGGCATGAACCCGTGTTCCGGCAGCAAGGTCGCAGTCTTTGATCACCACGCCTGGCCCAAGGACAACACTTTCACCCAGCCGGTTGCTGCCTTCCAGTACCACGTTGATGTCTATGACAACATCGCTCTCGGCCTCTACATCACCGCGTATGTCAACCCGCGATGGATCAATCAGCTGCACCCCATCTTTCATCAGTCTTTTCGCGGAGTGATGTCGATAGCGGCGCTCCAGCTCGGCCAGTTGCAAGCGATCATTGGCACCCTGCAAATCCCTTGAATCAGGGGCCAGAACACTTCGAATCTCCTTGCTGTCACTGTGTGCCATGGCAAAGATGTCCGTGAGGTAATACTCCTGGTTCTGGTTGTTGCAGCCCAAACGGTCCAGCCAGTGCCGCAATTCAACAGCCTGCGCCATGATAATGCCGGTGTTCACTTCCCGGATTTTCCACTGGGCAGGGGTGGCATCCTTGTCTTCAACAATGCTCGAAACCCTGCCGGTACGATCACGTTCAACCCGGCCGTAGCCCCGTGGCTTCTCCAGCTCCATGGTGAGAATGGCCAGTGGCGCATCGCTGTGAGACTTCATTTCTTGAAGTACGGCAAGCGGTATCAGCGGATGATCTCCGAGCAGAACCATGACCACCGCATCGTCCGGAATATCCGGTATCACCTGCATCACCGCGTGACCGGTGCCTTTACGCTCGGCCTGTAAAACCCAGTTGACCTGCCGGTCCGCGCAGGCCGCCTTTACCTGATCAGCCCCGCTGCCGACCACCACGTGAACCGCCGCCGGCTCAAGTTGTGCGGCCGTGTCCAGCAGGTGAGTGATCATCGGACGCCCACCAATGCGATGTAGCACCTTGGGGACATGCGACTTCATGCGTGTTCCCTCGCCTGCGGCAAGTATGACAATATGCAGATTTTGGCTCATGGTGTTCAGCGGTTGCTGTAGCTCCCTGATTCAACGATGCAGTATAGCGCCAGATCGGGTTAACCGGCATGCCTGTGATCTCGTTTTCACAAGGCCAGTGGTACCATATTTGAAAGAAAACCAGGAATCGAGTGATCTGATACACCATGTCGGTATGGCGCCCATGAAGACCGCGTTAACCCCGACTTTGCGCCAGGGATTCGGCCTGAACCCGAATAGGACAAAAATACGACGGGTGAAAATTGCCTCTCTTTCATAATTACAAAACCCTATTTTCAAGGACTCTTAACCGCTTTGCGATCCGCCTTGGTGCAAAGCCAGGGTTTGTCCTCCTGATTGCCTTCGCTTCGCCACTTTTAGCGGAAGTAGAGGAAAGAACGCTTAATAACGGACAGCTGATCCTGCAGGATATCCCTGAGATTCCCCTGTGGCTGGCTGATCGCGTTCAGCAATACCAGAATGTTCGATCCGCTTCTTTCCAGGGCTGGACAGAAGACGGACAAGGCATCTATATCAAGACACGCATTGGCAATACACAGCAGATTCACCGTGTGCGCCAGCCCGGCGGCACCCGCAACCAACTGACATTTTTCAAGGAACCAGTGGGTGAAGTTGAGGCCCAGCCTCAAGGGCCTGCGGTGGCGTTCACCATGGACAAGGGTGGCAGCGAATTTGCCCAGATTTTTCTCCTTGATCCAAAGACTGGCGAAAGCAGTCTGCTGACCGACGGAAAATCCCGAAACCGCGTGGTTCTCTGGGACAAGCAAGGGAAACAGCTGGCCTTCCAGACTACCCGTCGAAACGGGAAGGACAACGATGTCTGGATCATGCCGGCCGATAACCCGGAAGCCGCCAGGCCGATCTATGAATCTAACGACGGATCCTGGTGGGGTCCGGGAGATTTCAGCGAAGATGGTCGCTACATGCTGTTGCAACAATTCATCAGCGTGGAAGATTCCCGAATTCACGTCGTTGACCTGGAGTCGGACTACATGCGAACCGTTGCCGGCGATAAAAACAATCCATCGGCCAACCGGGTGGTCAGTTTCAGCAAGACTGAAGCAGGGCTCTACTTCATTACAAACGATCGCGGTCGCGCCGCCGAACTGGCATGGCGTCCCCTGGCCCGTGATCGTAAAACTGACTACATCACCACTGACATTCCCTGGGATGTCACCGAATTTGCGCTCAGCGATGACGGAAAGCGGGGCGCTTTCGTGACCAACGAATGGGGTGTCAGTCGTCTTTACCTGCTCGACACTGTCACGCATAAATTCAAAGCCGTTGACAATCTGCCAGTGGGCGTGATTTTCGGACTCTCGTTTAATCCGGACAACCGTCGGCTGGCGCTTACAATGAACACGCCACAGACACCCAGCGACGTGTTCGTGATGGACCTGGGCAGACGCGCCACGCGGGCCGGCACGTTAACCCGCTGGACTTTCAGTGAAGTTGGCGGCCTCGACACCGAGGATTTCGTTCAGCCGCAGCTGATCCAGTACCCGACATTCGATATGGATGGCGAGGAGCCCCGCCAGGTCCCGGCTTTCGTATACAGGCCCAGGGCAAGAGGGCCTCACCCGGTGGTGATTCATGTCCACGGAGGACCGGAAATTCAATACCGACCATTTTTTAACAGCACTTTCCAGATGTGGCTGGCAGAACTGGGAGCAGCCGTGATTGCACCCAACATCAGGGGCTCTCTTGGAAATGGCTTTGAATATCTCTCGCTTGACAACGGCTACAAGCGCGAGGACGCGGTCAAGGACATTGGCGCGCTGCTCGACTGGATCAAAGAACAGCCCGAGCTGGATGAAAACCGTGTCGTGATCACGGGCAGCAGCTATGGCGGTTACATGGTGTTGGCATCGGCAGTGCACTACAGCGAGCGGCTCAGCGGTGGCGTCGACACCGTTGGCATCAGCAATTTTGTGACTTTCCTTGAAAATACCCAGAGCTACCGCCGTGACCTTCGCAGGGCCGAATACGGCGATGAGCGCGATCCCGAGATGCGGGTCTTCCTCGAATCAATCAGCCCGATCAACAACGTCGATAAGATCAACATTCCGCTATTGGTGGTGCAGGGAGAAAACGACCCGCGTGTGCCCGTCAGACAATCGACCCAGATTGTCAAAGCGCTGCGCGAACGGAACGTCCCGGTCTGGTACATGAATGCCCTGAATGAAGGACATGGCTACGAGCGCAAGGAAAACTTCGATATATACCAACAGGTAATGCTGATGTTTCTTGACCGTTTCCTGGCGCCGCAGGACTAGTCGCGCTGCCCAACTGTCCCGGTTTCCAACCATGCAAACCGGGATTGGTCAACCTCGTAACAATCGCAAATGCCTGAAACTGTTTCCACTATTTTCTCGAACTGTTGCCGCGTGATCACCCCGCGCTCGACAAACATCGGCCCAACCCAGGTGCTCTTGTAAAGCCACTTCAGTGGGCTTTCGATTCTGCTGAGTGACAGGTACTGGTATTCATACACCAGGCGAATCAGCTGCAGATAAACTTTTGCAGGTGTGTACTCGGTAACCCGGCTGGCAACATTGTTTCGAACATAGGTATCCATCTCATCGCTGCTGAGATAGCGCTGTGCGACCAGGTTGGCCATGTAATCTTCAATCCGGCGAAGCATGGCAGCCAGCAGGCCCTTTCCAAAGCTGCCATGTTTGTCTGCCAGGCGTTGTTCTTCCTTCGCTACCCGTTTTCGGATTCGAGGGGAGGCGCTCGCGGGAATTTCATCAAAAAGCCCGGCCAGTTGCTCTGTCATGGCTTGCCGTTGCTGAAGTCGATCGTCGGGAATCTTGACCCAGCCTGATTCAGCCGCAAGGTGGCCCCACTCATGAATCGTCCTGGCCCCCAGCATCCACCTCTCAAATGGTGGCGATGGCTCCCAGAGGCGATTTTCATTGCGTCCCGGGCCAATATCGTAGGCCATCAGTCGGCGCTCAGGATGGATGTAACTGAGCCCGCCTTCTGTCATGTACGGGGCAGGCCTGACCAGCGCTTCCGGGTTGCGCAATGAAGAAAGGAAGCGCCGTGAATGGCCATCAACCACCAACAGGTCCTGCCGAATACGGTGATCGCCGGTTTCTGTAAGAGCAGCCAGTGCTGGTTCGAGTGTTTCGTGGTGATCCGGGTCATCCGGATCCCACAGGATTTGACCCTCTGCACCCGTGATCAATGCCTGCGGTCTTTGCTGAGACAACCAATCAGACAAGCCTCCGGAAGCATGGGAGGAATCATTCTCATGGCCGGCCCGGTAGCCTGAAAAAACATCCTGAGCGACTGCGCCCCAGGCATCCTGCAGTGCGGCAAGTTTCATTCCTTGCTCTGGTGGAACGATCAATCCATTTTCACGATGAATCCGCATTCCCGGGATCGCGACCCTGGGGGGCTTAAGGTCTTCATGAAAAAGCAACTTTAGCCATGATTGGGCTGCGCCGAGTTCCCGATAAGCAGCAGCATCGGGTCGGTCGGTGAGCTTGCAGCCGCGGGTGAATCCCTTTCGTTCACTGCCTGAAAGCGTCAGAAAATAAGGCAGGTTGGCATGCATTGCCGGAACGATGGCAGCCATCAGCCCCATGCGTTCCGCCTGAAAAAACTGGAACACCGAAAACTCCGGCGTGGCGTAATCAGAATCAAAGTCATGCTGGTAAAGCAGCCATGAGTTCTGATGAAACGGCTGAAAATAGGGACGAATTTTCGCAGGCCGGGTAATGATCGCGATGTGCTGCGGCCTGGGTGGAAACCAGTAGCCTGGCGCCCGGGCATGAAGCGCTCTGGCACGGTTCCAGTAGATGGAATACGCCCGATTGAACTGGCTGATCCAGTTCGAACTGACACCGGATTGTTCCCGGAGTTGTTCACCGAATCCGGATGTTATACCGGACGAAGAAAGTGCCTCGATCGGAATGACAAACAGGCCATCCTGTGAACAGCAGTAGTCAATCAGCCACTTACTCAATGCAGTTCCAACCCGGCATCAACGCCGGTGACTGAAAGCCGGGTTTAAACACGAACCCTAATGATGGTGGCCAATTTCACCTTCGGTGAACAGATAATCCCTGAGTTCCTCGTCAAGTTTCGGATCGCGCCGCCTGATCCACTCCAGCACCATGGCCGCGTGTTCTTTTTCCTCGTCACGATTGTGAGCAAGAATGGATTTCAGCTCATCATCTTTGCAGGCATCAACCCTTTGGTTGTACCAGTCAACCGCCTCCAGTTCTTCCATCAGTGATGTGATCGCACGATGCATGTCGCGAGTCTCGTCAGTGAGCTCTTCAATCGGTTCGTGATAGCCCTCATTTGCCATTTGGCTGCTCCTATGGTTTGTTAATCGAAAAATTCAACTTCACCGGTATCCAGTGAGTATTCCGCACCGTTGACCTGCAATTCGCCATTTTCAATAAGATGACGAATGACCTGTGAACCGTGACTGAGCTGGGACACAGATGCATGAATATTTGCCCGCACAGCATCTCTGATTAATGTTTCCTGATCAATCCCGGTTCTGTTCGACAACAGATTCTCAACTGCAGGGCGCACCCGATCGACAATTGATCTCAGGCTGCCGTCTTTTTCCGGCGATTCTTTTTGTATTTCATCAATGGTTGCCTGCACAGCGCCACACTCGGTGTGGCCTAAAACCAGTGCCAACCTGACGCCAAACCGGGATGCTGCAAACTCGACACTTGCGATTTGAGATGGCGCGACGATGTTCCCTGCCACGCGAATCACAAACAAATCGCCAAATCCCAGATCAAACACCATTTCTGCAGGAACGCGCGAATCCGAACATCCCAGCACAATTGCGATCGGATGTTGCTGCCTGATGGAGCCGTCTCCCTGTGGCGGTCCGACATGCCCCTTGTGACCACCATGCCCGGTCACGAATCGCCTGTTGCCCAGCTTGAGTTTCTGAAGGGCTTGGGATGCTGAAAGTCGCCGCTTCATGACAACACCGCCACACTCTTGACCTGTGCATGTACGGACTTGCCTGCCTCAAGACCCAGTGCTTCCGAGGATTTTCGCGTGACATGCGCCAGCATCGGCACGCCTGCAACATCAAGATGAACCACCATCTGGGCCTCTCCCTCAGGTGCCAGGCTACTCACGGTTGCACTGAAAATATTCAAAATGCTGGTGCCCTGTTGAGATTCCAGCGTAAGGCTGACATCCCTTGCCGCCACTCGCAAGCGGACTTTTCTGCCTGCTTCAAGCCGCCTTCCCGGAACCATGAAACGGCCACCGGGGAAATCAAGCAGGTTCAGCGAATATCGATCATCGAACCCACCAACCCTGGCTTCTACCAGCGCCTCTGCCTGGTTGCCATGAGACAAAGACAGGCCTTCCTTCGTCAATAACTCCGTGATTGGCCCGCTGGCCGCCACGGTGCCACGATCAAGCAATACCAGGTGATCGGCCAGGCGCGAGACTTCATCCGCAGAATGACTGACATAAATCAATGGAATTTGCAGCTTGCCAACCAGCGCTTCCAGGTAGGGCAGGATCTCTTCTTTTCGATCTGCATCGAGGGCTGCCAGTGGTTCATCCATCAGCAGCAATCCCGGGCTGACCGCCAGCGCCCGGGCCATGGCGACTCGCTGCTTTTCACCACCCGACAAGCCCGGGGTTTTTCGATTCAGCAGATTGGAAAGGTCAAACAGATCTACCGACTCATCAAACCCGATTTGCCGTGAATTTTCCGCTACACGACGAAAGCCGTAATTGATGTTACCGCGCACATCCAGGTGGTCAAACAGGCTGGGTTCCTGGAAAACGTATCCCACGGGCCGTTGGTGGGGCGGAAGAAATGTCTTCTCATCCTGCCAGGTTTCACCATCGACAGTCAGTCGGCTGCCCTGGTGACAGTCAAGCCCTGCGATGGCCCGCAGTATGCTTGTCTTGCCTGAGCCTGAAGGACCGAACAATGCCGTGACCCCTGGCCCCGGAACATGCAGTTCTGCATCCAGCCTGAATGCCTCGTGTTGTGCAACGATTCTGGCCTCAATGCTCATGCAGGGAGAATCCGGAGCCGTCGGTTGGCAGAGTAAACCACAATCAGCATCACGAACGACAGTGCAACCAGGCCCAGCGAGAGCCAATGCGCGTGCGCGTATTGCAGGCTTTCAACATGGTCGTAGATTGCGATGGAAACCACCTGGGTTTGTCCCGCGATATTTCCGCCAATCATCAACACCACACCGAATTCACCAACTGTGTGTGCGAAACCCAGAACTGCAGCGGTTAAGAAGCCTGGCCTTGCCAGCGGCAATGCGACGGTCAGAAAGCGATCACCTGGTGATGCCCTCAAAGTGGCGGCAACTTCGAGCGGACGCTTCCCAATGGCTGAAAAAGCATTTTGCAAAGGCTGAACAACAAAGGGAAGCGAATAGACCACAGACCCAATCACCAGTCCGGTGAAGGTAAATGCCAGCGATTCACCACCGAACGCCTGCACCAGTTGTCCCAGCGGACCATCCGGACCAAGCATGATCAGCAGGTAAAAGCCCAGAACGGTCGGCGGCAGGACCAATGGAAGCGCCACCAGGGCTTCGAGCAAAAATTTGTAGCGCCACCGGGAACGTGCAAGCCACCAGGCCAACGGCGTGCCTGCGAGAAGCAGCACCAGGGTACTGATTGTTGCCAGCTTGAATGTAATGGCCAGGGCGGCGAGATCCGCTTCGAAAGCAGTCATGGGGCGGAGTATCCGAATTTTTCGATGATCCGGACCGCTTTCGACCCACGCAGAAATTCTGCAAACTCAAGCGTGGACGGATTGTTCGTGATCACGGCTGCCTGTTGATCGATTGGTTCATACAGGTCTTCCGGGATCAGCCAGGCCTGGCCAGGTGCCTCACCCGCCGGCGAGCTGACCTGCGACAATGACAGCAACCCATATTCCGCATTTCCCGTACTCACAAAAGCATAGGCCTGCGCCACGTTTTCTCCGCGAACGATCTGCCCTTCCAGTTGATCCCACAGATCAAGGTTTTGTAAAAGCTGTTTAGCAGCACGCCCGTAAGGGGCGGTTCGTGGGTTGGCAATCGACAGGAATCGAAAGTCTCTGTTTCGCAATATTTTTGTCACATCTGCCTCAGTGTTGGTGCTCCTGCTCCACAACACCAGCCTGCCTGTGGCATATGTAAACCGGGACCCGGAGACCGCGTGACCGGAATCTTCCAGCAATCTGGGGCTTTGTACATCTGCTGCCAGGAACAGGTCGAAAGGCGCACCGTTGCTTATCTGTGCGAAGTGTTTTCCGGTCGAGGCATAACTGACTGTCACTTCATGCTCGGAAAGAGATTCGAACATATTCACCAGCGGCACCATCGCGGGTTTGAAATTACTGGCCACAGCCACCCTGATTTCAGAGGCACAGGCCAGCAGAGGAAAACCCCACAAGACCACGCAGCAAAACCAGAGGTGTGGCCTTAAGGAATTCACTGGTCCTGGAGATTCAGAGGGTAGCGGGACTCCTGATCATTCGACGCGCTTGACCAGAACCTGACGCTCTGACTCTACATGCTGGAGCACAAACCGACCCATGATGTTCTTTGTGATGACGACGTCAGAACTGGTTCCTGTGTAATACATGGTCCCTGGCATCCTTTGCTGCCAGACCGTGCCATTGTCGAGCCTGAAGATGGTTTTGCCACGCCAGCCACGGAATGAAGGGATGACTTTAGCGGCAATGGCAAGATCCTTTTCTGCCTGTCTTTCCTCTTCCGTCATCTGCGAGCGGGGTTTCTGTACCTGGACCACTTTCACGGCGCCATCACGATATTTTTCCAGCCATTCGCTCAGATGTGCGCGCTCAACCTGGTTGAGTTTGTCCAGGCCCGATAGCACGAAATCCTCAGGCGTCATCAGGCTTTCCACGTCAGGTGGCGTCTCGTCTTTATCGTCAGCGATAAGCGGAACGGCCACCAGGGCCACGAAAATCACAAAATAAGACAAAAAGAATGTTTTCAAGCTTAAAAATCCCTGTTATTCACTGCGCCAAGGCGCACCCAGAAAGTATAATACTCTCCCAAAACCGAAAAGATTGCACGATTAGATCGTTCAGCCGAATTGACATGAACCTCGCACAAAACTTTGAACAAGCCCAGAATGCTTTCCAGACGGGCGACCTCTGGACAGCATCGCGTGTGTGTGACGATATGATCAAACACTCGCCGGGACACCCTGATGTTTTACATCTCATGGCCCTGGTTTCCAAGCGTCAGGGCAAAATACACGACGCCGAGAAAAACTTCCGGGCCAGCCTGAAATCCAAACCAAAACAACCAGCGGTACTTTCCAACCTGGGCAACCTGCTGAAACAGAACAAGCGCTTCACCGAGGCTGACAAGGCCTATGAGCGCGCGCTCAGGTGGATGCCAGGTCTGACCGATGCCTGGTACAACCGGGGACTAATGGCAATTGACCAGGGCCGGTGGGAAAAGGCCATTGAATACCTGGAAAAAGCAAAATCCCAGGGCGTGTCGATGAACACTGAACTGGCCTTGATCAGTGCTCACAGAGAGGCAGGCCACCTGGAAGAGGCACAGACGCTGGCCGATAACCTGCTGCAACGCTTTCCATCGGATGTTCGTGCGGTTGCGGCGGTGGCGTCCACCCGCAGAAAAAGTGATCCGGACGCCGCGCTGGATCTTCTGAAGAATGAACTGGATCGCACGGCTGACCCGGCCGCCATCCACTATGAACTTGGGCTGGTCCACTCCAACCAGAAAAATCTTGATGAGGCGATCAATCATTTTGAAGCCGCGGTGCGCGAGCGACCGGAGATGATAGAAGCGCACCGCTCACTGAATGAAATTTACTGGCAGCAGGAGGACGACCGGTTCCTGAAGTCTTACCGGGATGCGATTGAAACCAATCCCACCTCACCGCCGCTCTACCACAACCTGGCCGCAGCACTGATTTCCTCCGAAGATAACAAGGGGGCTGAGGATGTGCTGATCGAGGCTTTGTCACGTGCCGGGCGACAACAACACCTGGTTCATGGGCTGGCTGTTCAGAAACTCAAGAAAGGCGAACTTGATACAGCAGAACAGCTGTTGTTTGAAGCTTTACAGGCCGACCCTGACAACCGCACGTTTCTGATTGATTGTGCCAACATCGACATTATTAATGAGCGCTACGAGCGGGCTGAGAAGCACCTGGATCATGCCCTTCGAATTTATCCCTACAACCAGGAACTATGGGCCTACAAGGGGATAGTCTGGCGATTGACCGGGGATGAAAGGCACGAGTGGCTCAATGACTATGATCGCTTGCTTAAAGTCTATGAATTGCCCCACCCACAGGAATTCGAAAACACACAGGCATTCATGGCCGCATTGGAAGAATTGCTTCCGACATTGCACACGGCAACCCGTCAGCCACTGGATCAGAGTGTTCGAAATGGTACCCAGACTTTCGAGTTTTTATTCGACAATCCGCATCCGTTGATCAGGTCGCTGAAAAGAGCGGTTGAAGCCATGCTGGCCGATTACCTTGGCTCGATGCCGCGCGATTCGAAGCATCCCTTTTATTCCCGTATCAGGCCGGCAACCCGCTTTACGGGTAACTGGTCGATCATTCTTCGTTCAGGCGGATACCACACCAACCACATTCATCCTTTTGGCTGGCTGTCATGTTGCAATTACATCGCAACGCCCAAACTCAAAGGGAAAGCGCGACGCGATCGTGCTGGCTGGATCAAATTCGGAGAGACCTCTCTGCAGCTTGGAAAACGTGAGAACGTGGCGGCCGCGATTGAACCAAAACCCGGCAACCTGGTGTTCTTCCCCAGTTATTTCTGGCACGGAACCTATCCGTTTGAAAGCGAAGAGCCCCGTATGACGGTCCCCTGTGACATTGATCCAGCGTGAAAATTAGTTTTTGAGGGAAAATCATGTTTAAGCGTTTCAATATGTATCGAATCTCTATTCTTATGTTCCTGATGGTCGGCGTTGGAAATGTCAGCGCCCAGGTGCCCGAGCCATTTCAGGGTCACGACCCGGATTCTGTGTTCACCATCAGCTATTCCGATTTTGACGCCATTTTAAGGACCATGGTGGTTGATGTTGGCCGATCCACCAGAAAAGTTGCCAGGACCACACAACCCAAAACCGGCACCCGCATGAAAGCAAAGACCAGCAGTGGTCGCGCAACATCCTCCGAAGGCAATCGCTTTTATTTTGAAGAATTCGAGGAAAACGATGAGTTCCAGGAGGCGCTTCGTCTCGTTCGCGACAGCATCGAAGGGATTCCGGAGCAAATGGCGCTGGAGAACTTCTCACGTAACGAGCAACTTGCCTACTGGCTGAACCTTTACAACGTCACGGTTCTTGACGAGCTGGTACAGATGTACCCCGAAAAGAACCTGAAGAAAGAGTTGGTTGGCAGGAAGTCCATCCTGGATCAGAAACTACTCAATGTTGCCGGAATCGAGCTTAGCCTCAACGACATCCAGTACAAGATCCTGGCGGGAAATTACGAGAACAACCCGCTGATCATGTATGGCCTTTACCAGGGCAATATTGGCGGGCCCAATATCCGCAAACGTGCTTACACCGGGGAAAGTGTTTATCGGTCTCTGCAGGACAATGCCGAGGAGTTTGTTAATTCAAACCGTGGAACATACACCCGCAACGGCGATTTCGAAGTATCCACGCTTTATGAACGAAACAGCCAGTATTTCCCGAATTTTAACGATGACCTGAAACAGCACCTGATGCGTTTTATCGAGGGGCCGGAACGGACCGAGCTGAAGCAAACAGACCGCCTGTATGCTGACATTGACGACTGGGACATCACCGATCTTTACGGTACAGATCGCGAAATTGGCGGGAGCTTTTCAAATAGTGCAGCGGCGATGATGGATGCCGTGGTTGCAATTCAGCCGGATGGAGCGGGCGGAACGGTCACAACCAACGCTTCTGTTGCCGGGTCTGCCTACATGGCCAAGACAGAGGTTGCCCCGAAATTTGATCCGAGCGTGCTGGATCAGCTTCTGACCATCAAGGCCAAGGAAGATGCAACCAGGCTGCTGAAGGAAGGCCGTGTAACGGTTGAAGAAATGGGCACGGTACCGGTTAATACCGACGACAACACAACGGAACAAGACGACGAATAAGGCAATCCCAACAAGCCTGGGCAGGTTGATTTGCACAGCCATTCTCGCTGCCATTGGCAGCGGGCTGGTTGCATGTGCCACCACCCCGGCACCGCAGCCTGCTGCGACAACAACACCCGTTGCCAGCGGCCAGATCAGCGCAAAAGCCGTGATCACTTCCAGCCCCCTGCAACAAGCGGGCTTGGAAGAGGGTCTGTTCGAAGTCGACATGCTGGCCCTGAGTCCGGAAATGCTGGCATTCATTGATGAATATGTTGAGCGTGATGTCGGGGAATCAGAACGTTTGGCTCAGCTACTGTATGCCGTTTTGGGCGGTGATCGCTTCCAGCTTGAGTATGACGACACCACGGGCACTGCGATCAGCACCTTTAATCATGGTGGCGGCAACTGTATTTCCTTCACAAACATGTTCATTGCCATGGCACGAAACCTGGGCCTCGATGCCAGCTACCAGGAAGTCGAGATTCCACCGGACTGGACGGTTTCAGGGAATACCTGGCTGATCAGCGAACATATCAATGTACTGGTTGATGTAAAAAATGCGCTTAGCCGCGTGGTCGATTTCAACTCTTACAGCACCATCGTCGATGTCGAGACCCAGAGCCGGGTGGTATCGGATGCCAGGGCAAGGGCTCACTATTTCAACAACATCGGTGTGGAGCGAATGCTCGATAACCAGGTGGGGCTTGCGTACGCAAACCTGCAGCACAGCATCTCGGAAGACCCCACTTTTGCTTCTTCATGGGTCAACATGGGAATCCTCCATCGGCGCGAGGGCTTTGAGGACTATGCAGAGGCGGCCTATCTCGAAGCAATCAGGCACGACCGCGGCAACCTGATGGCGATGAGCAATCTCGCCGATCTGTATCAGCAAGAGGGCCGGGAAGAAGAAGCCAAGCGTTACCTCTCAAGGGTGCGCGAACACCGCATGAGCAACCCTTTCTACCGCTTTCGGCTGGCAGATATTGCCTTCAATGACGGTGACTACAAGTCGGCTATAAAAAATCTGAAGTACGCAATTCGTCAGAAAAACGACGAAGATCAGTTCTACTACCTGTTGAGCCTTAGTTATTTGATGGCTGGTGACAAGCAAGAGGCTCAGCGTTGGATGAAAGAAGCGCAGGAGGTTGCGAGGGCAACGAAGGACAAAAAGCGATACAGCCGCAAGCTGGAATTGCTCATGGGAAAAGACACCTCCTGATCGGCACATCAATTCCCGGAGGAGTGTTCGTGATTAACAAATCAGTATCAGTTTCAATGGCTCTGTGCGCCGTTTTGGTCGCGGCGTGCGCAGCACCGACTCCCATGCCACAAAGCGCACCGGATGAGGTGGCCAGCTCAGAAATTCCAGACCCGTTCTGGGACTTTGACCCTGATTCCAATTTCACCATCAACTATGCCGACGTTGATGCCATTCTAGGGGCGATGGTGGTGGATACCGGGCGCTCAACCCGGGAGAAGCTGCCCCCGCAAAGGGCGTCAACGGGCACGCGTCTTCAGACCAAGGTGAAGCGCACGACGGCCAATGAAGCCAACCGTTTTTATTTCGAAGAGTTTTCTGAAAATGAAGAATATACGGAAATGCTCGAGGAACTGCTTGCAAGCCTGGAGTCTATTCCGGACGAAATCCCCCTGGACCAGTTCAACAGGGACGAGCAGCTTGCTTACTGGCTGAATCTCTACAACATTGCAATTCTGACCAAACTGGTAGACATCTATCCGGAACGAAACCTCAAGCAGGAACTTCTTGGAAACCGGTCAATACTTGAAGAGAAGTTCATCAATGTTTCCGGGGTGCCATTAAGCCTCCACGACATTCAGAACACCATTCTGCGCTGGAATTACGATGACAATCCGTTGGTCATTTACGGACTCTACCAGGGCAATATTGGCGGACCCAACATTCGCCGCTGGGCTTACACCGGGGAAAGTGTCCAGAAGGACCTGGTGGCCAACGCAAAGGAATTCGTCAATTCCAATCGTGGAACCTACTATTCAGGCTCCGGTGACGAATTTCATGTATCCAGCTTCTACGCGCGCAACCTGGGTTACTTTGACAATCGGGCTTCAACGCTGCGGGCGCATATCCTGAGATACCTGGAAGGGCCGCAGGTTGCACAACTGGAAAATGCGGGGCGCATCGTCGCAGACATTGATGACTGGACCATCACAGACGTTTACGGCAGCTCACAAACCCAGAGAGTGGGTGGAAGCCTGGTTCATAGCGGCGCCGCCATGCAGGGGGCGGTCGTGTCCACGGGTATTGCCAACAACGCCGAGCGTGGCGCGGGAACAGGTGTAGTCGGAAATACCGGGCCAGCAGTCAGTGCGACTTCAAATACAATATCCAGCGGCTCAACCTATCACACCTACTCCACCATCAAGGAGGATCCAAGGTTTTCGCGCTTCAAACGCGCGGATGGGTTGGACTTGCCCAAAATTGCTGCTGACGAACGAGCCGTGGAGCTGAAGGGAACAGAGAAGAAAGCAGGAAACAACCCTGAGGCCGGTGGTGAAGAAGGGTCCGGAAACAACGATTCTGAAAGCGACCCCAGCGGCTCACATGACGTCTCCAACTCCGACCAGGGCGGTAAGTAATCACACGATAGGCAGGCAATGAATCATCTTGTGACCCGTCGATTACTCTACCTGCTTGCAACAGGGACTGTCTTCATTATGGCTTCTGGTTGCAGCACACCAGCCCCTGCCCCTGAACCGACACCACGTGGCGATGTTGTCAGTTCGGATGTCCCGGAACCATTCTGGGATTTCGATCCCAAATCGGAGTTCACCATTAACTACTCGGATGTTGATGGCATCCTCAGCGCCATGGTGATCGATGTCGGGCGATCTTCCCGTCAGATAATTCAGCCAGCCACTGCCCAAACCGGCACTCGCCTGAAAGCCAACGTCAAGAGAACCACCTCGAATGAAGGCAATCGCTTTCGATTTGAGGAATTCGAAGATAACGAACTTTACCAACAGATCCTGCGCGGCATCCGTTCAGATCTCGAAGCCATTCCTGATCAGATTCCACTTGAGCACTTCAATCGTGACGAACAACTGGCCTACTGGCTGAACCTCTACAATATTTCATTGCTGGAAAAGCTGGTTGAGATCTACCCCGAGCGGAATCTCAAACAGGAACTGGTGGGGCGCAAATCCATCCTGGATGAGAAAATTCTGAATGTCTCGGGAATCCCGCTGAGTCTCGACGACATCCAACATACGATTCTTCGCTGGAATTACGACAGCAATCCACTCGTGATCTACGGTTTGTACCAGGGCGTCGTCGGAGGTCCTAACATTCGCAATAAAGCGTATACAGGTGAAAACGTCTATCGGCTTCTCACCGACAACGCAATTGAGTTCATCAATTCAAACCGGGGCACTTATCCGGCAGCTGGAGAGAGCTTCCGTGTGTCGGGTTACTACGCTCGCAATCTCGGTTATTTTGACAACCTTGATTCCCACCTTAAGGCACACCTGTTGCGTTATATCGAAGGGGTCCAGGAGCATGAATTACTCGATGCTAAACACCTGGTTCCGAACCTGGAAGACTGGACCATCACAGATGTTTACGGTACAGGCACGAAGATAAGTGAGAGTTTTGCACGCAACCCCGCAGCTGTTATGGGCTCTGCTCCAGCAATTGACGATGTTTGGCTGGCCAACATCGTTTCCACCAGGGGTTCGCGGGCGTCCGGCAGAGTGGCCACCATGTCACCCAGGGAGCGTTTCGGGCCGGAAGCGACAAAATTTATCGAGGAATTCCTTCGGAAAAATGGAATCAATCAGAAAAGAACGCACTTGAAAATCGACGGTCAAATCGCATCTAATTTCTGATACACCCAATTCTGATTACATGAAATCCTGAGGAGTCTTTGTGAATAAAGTCATGACCATTATTTCTGCTCTCGCCATCGGGTTGCTGATGGCAGCCACCAGTGTTGCAAATACAAATGCTGTACCCGAACCATTCCAGGGGTATGACCCGGATTCCGGATTCAGGATCAAGTACGAAGACGTCGATGCAATACTGAAGAACATGGTTATCGATGTCGGCCGATCTTCCCGGGAAAAAGCTCCGGCAACCAGGGCCCAGACCGGAACCAGGATGAAAACCAAGGTCAAGCGCGAAACAGCAACCGAAGGAAATCGATTCTTTTTTGAAGCATTCCGGGAGAACGAGGAATTCAAGACAGCGCTGCACAACGTCCGCCTGAGCCTTGAGAGTGTTCCTGACCAGGTCAGCCTGGCGGATTTCAACCGGAATGAGCAACTGGCTTACTGGCTGAATCTTTACAACATCACCTTGCTTGACGAGCTTGTCAAAATTTACCCGGAGAGAGATCTCAAGAAAGAAATCACGGGTAAGAAATCCATTCTCAAACCCAAGATCCTGAATATAGCGGGCATCCCTCTAAGCCTGGATGATATCCAGTACACCATCCTGGCGGGAAATTACGGTAACGACCCATTGATTATGTATGGCCTCTACCAGGGAATTATCGGTGGACCCAACATACGCGATTCGGCTTATACCGGTGAGAATGTAAGACGCTACCTGCAGGACAACGCTGAAGAATTCATCAACTCAAACCGCGGTACCCAGGCTGAAGATGATGTTTTTGAAGTATCCAGTCTCTACGATCGTAACAGTCAGTACTTTCCTGATTTTGATGAAGACCTCAAACAGCACCTGAATCGGTATATTGAAGGCTACGAGCGCACCGCTCTTCAGTCCGCATCGACTTTTAAACCAAAGATCAATGATTGGACGATCACGGACGTTTACGGCACGATGCAGGACATTGGCGGCAGTTTCGCGTCAAGTAAGGCTGCAATGTTGAATTCGGTAGTGACGCTTCAGCAAGGACCAGACGGTGGAGCGTCCGAGCAGATATCTGCCAGTTTTTCCGAGGCATCGTCAATGGTTCAGTCCAAAACACCTGACGCATTTCGCTTTGATCCCCAGGTTTTGGAACACCTGGTTGAGCTCAAAACCAAGGAACAGGAAGCCAACATGCAAAAAGACAGTTCCGTCACTGTTGAGGAAATGGGAACCGTTCCGACAGAACCGGAGGATGGGGGTGATTCGGAGGGTTCAGAACAGGATTAACAAGGCCACTTAAGGCAATTGAAAGGGCCTCGCGATGCGAGGCCTTTTTTTATTCCCCAAATGCTTCTTTGAAATGTTTCTCGTAATTCTTCCAGCGACCGATTGATTTCCTGGTGAGTGGCTGGCGAACCTGCCAGACGCTGGCAGTCCCTACCGTTGACTCCTGCTTGTCAAACTCAAGAACGACATCATCCCAATCTTCGCCAAGGTTTTCGAGTAATCCACCAATGGTCTCGCGTGGGTTGTCCACCATGTCTTCATAGGAGATACGAATCAGATCGTCACCCAACAATTCCTGCCAGTGATCAATCAGTTTTCGATGTAATCCCAGGTAATGACGAATATCCTGCAGACGCAAAGCATAGCCCTGACTGGCACCCAGCCTGGTGCTGAATACGGATACGGCAATATCGTGCCAGTCACGCTCTGTGATTATGAATTTCGCATTGGGAATCATTGCCTTGATCAGGCCAATGTAGAGGAAATTGTCCGGGCGCTTGTCTGTAAGGCGAGTGTTTTCATCCGCTCGCTGAGCGCAGAAGGCAGCATGTTGAGATTTCCATTCCTCGATAGACTCTGCATTGAGCCCATCCAGCTTCTCGGGAAACCCCGGAAAACTTTTTGTCACCAGTCGTGGAAAGAATTCCAATTCTCCGCCTGCCGTAAATCGCGGATGAGCGCCCAACATCTGCTCAAGCAGGGTTGACCCACTACGAAATATTCCACAAATGAATACGGGGTCATGTGAGTCGCCACCGAATTGGGACAGCCAGTCTGATGTAAAGCGTGAAGATATCCTGTCAAAAAGCGCCTCAGCGCGTGACTGACGGTATTCCGGCTGCACCGGGCGATCAAGGTCATTGCCTTTCTTAAAGCTTGCCCACGCCTCATCGTATTGGCCGACCTGGTCATAAGCACGTCCCAGGGTGAAGTGCAGATCAGGGTTCTTGCTTTGGGGTGCGTGTTCGGCCAACCTGGAAATCATGGGATCATCTGCACCTTCAAACTTGTGTGCATCACCCAGCCGGGCCAGAGCAAATTCATTCTTTGGATCCAGCTCGAGGCATTTTTCAAAGCAGGCT
>Ga0102946_1000049_pt1 | contig 40530 bp, 36 predicted proteins | sample SalPon2A_A_D1_MG_FD_78209 | JGI IMG/M metagenome (GOLD analysis project Ga0102946, IMG submission 78209) | Soil microbial communities from South San Francisco under conditions of wetland restoration - Salt Pond MetaG R2A_A_D1_MG | ecosystem: Environmental > Terrestrial > Soil > Wetlands | place... | reverse complement strand
GATCACCGAGCGCGCTGACGAGCGCCGAACCCACCGCCTGCACATAGCCCGCCAGGTCGGCCTTCGTGAGCGCGGACGAGGACTCGGTCGCCGGCCAGACCTCCCGGTCGGGGCTGCTCAGCCGCACCGAGCGCTCCGCCCCGTCAGGACCCGGGATGTCCAGCGTCGTCGGGGCGGCCATGGCCGCACGCTACCGGCCCCAGAACCCTCCGTGGGGAAGATGTGCCCCGGCGGTGGTGTTGGCGCCCCTATGAAGGAGAAAAACCGTCAGGACTACGCCGTGAGCAAATCCGAGCAGGAGTGGCGTGACCAGCTGAGCTCGGCCGAGTACGACGTGCTGCGCCAAGCAGGCACCGAGCGGCCCTTCGTCGGGGAGTACACCGACACCACCACCACCGGTGTGTACCACTGCCGTGCCTGCGGCTACGAGCTGTTCCGCAGCGAGACCAAGTTCGAGAGCCACTGTGGCTGGCCCTCGTTCTACTCCCCCTTGGCTGAGGACCGGGTCGAGTACGTCCAGGACCGGTCGTTCGGGCGCACCCGGACCGAGGTCCGGTGCGCCAACTGCGGCTCCCACCTGGGTCACGTCTTCGAAGGCGAGGGCTACGACACCCCGACCGACCAGCGGTACTGCATCAACTCGATCAGCATGACCCTGACCCCCGCCGAGTAGCCCTCGCGCGCTACGGCGCGGACGCGACGATCTGGTCGACCGTGACCCGGGGCCCGGTGTAGAAAGGCACTTCTTCGCGCACGTGCAAACGAGCGCGCGTGTTGCGCAGCTCGCGCATGAGGTCGACGATGCGGGTCAGGTCGTCGGCCTCGAAGGCCAGGATCCATTCGTAGTCACCGAGGGCGAACGAGGACAGGGTGTTCGCCCGGACGTCGCCGAAGTCCTTGGCGGCCAGTCCGTGCTCGCGCAGCATCGCGCTGCGCTCCCCGGCGTCCATCAGGTACCACTCGTAGGAGCGCACGAAGGGGTACACGCAGAGGTAGCCTCGCGGCTCCTCCCCCGCCAGGAAGGCCGGCACGTGACCCTTGTTGAACTCTGCCGGCCTGTGCAGGGCCACCTGGGACCAGACCGGCTCGGTGTGCTGACCCAGCTCGGTGCGACGGAAGCGCTGGTAGGCCGACTGGACCGCCTCGATCCGTTCGGCATGCCACCACAACATCAGGTCGGCGTCCGCGCGCAGGCCGGAGACGTCGTAGCACCCGCGCACGACCACCCCCTCGTCCTCGAGGTCGCGGAGCAGCCGGTCCGCCTCGTCGACCATCTCCGAGCGTGACGACCCCATCCGGCGTGCGAACCGGAACACCGAGTACATCGCGTAGCGCACGCCGGCGTTGATCTGCTCGACCAGGTCGGTGGTGGGACGGCTGGGCTCGGGTGAGGGGGCAGTGCTCATGCGGCCCATTGTGACGCAGCCACCTGCTCGGCGGCGGCGCGCCCCGAGGCGATACAGGCCGGGATGCCGACCCCGTCGTAGGTGGCTCCGGCGACGGCCAGGCCGGGAACGTCGGCCACAGCCGCACGCACCGCCGCGACCCGGTCGCGGTGCCCCACCGCGTACTGCGGCAGGCCCCCACCCCACCGCTGGACGAGCGAGTCCGCCGGGTCGGGCAGAGCCAGCCCGATCGCGCGCAGGTCCGAGACCACCAGGTCCACCAGGTCGGCGTCGTCGCGCTGCAGCACCGCCTCCTCACCCTGGCGGCCCAACGAGGTGCGCAGGAGGGCCACCGGGCCAGGCGCTGCGTGCGTGCCCCGCTCACGGACCCAGTCCCACTTCTGACTGCTGAACGTGGCCGCCTTGATACTGAGCCCCTCCACCGGCGGCACCAACACCCCGGAACCGGGCCAGCCGAACCCCGACGACAGCGGCACGGCAAGCGTGACGATCGCCATCGAGGCTGTCTGCACCTCGCCCAGCACACGCCCCGCTACCGGGGCGAGGTCGGCCAGCAGGCGCGCGGCAGGCGCCGGAGGCACCGCCACCACCACACCTTCTGCGGTGAGCGTCTGCGGGTCGGCAGCGGAGCCGCACACGAGCCGGAACCCGGAGGCCGTCCGCTCCAGGGCCCGGACGGTGACACCGGTGCGCACCCTCACCCCACGCCGACCGAGCTCCGCCACCAGCCGAGCGGGCAGACGGTACAGCCCACTGCTGAGCCCCGCGAACACCGGCGGCTGCTCCTGTCCAGGCCCCCGGTCCCCCGGCAGAGCCCGGCGAGCCGCTTCCGTCAGCCCGACTCCGTCGCGGTGGGCGGCAAAGGCGGCCGGCAAGGCCGCAGCGGCGGAGATCCGGCGGGCGTGCCCGGCGTAGACCCCACCGAGCAGCGGCTCGACCACCCGGTCGACCACCGCGTCACCGAGGCGCTCGGCGACGAGGTCGCCGATGGAGACGTCCTCGGCGCTGGCCTCACCGACCCGCTCGTGGCTCGCTCGACGCAGCTCGTCATCGGTCAGCACCGGGGCCAAGCGGGCCGGGTCGGCTGGGATACCCATCAGCGTCCCGGTGGGCAGAGGCCGCAGAGCGCCGCGGTTGACCAGCGAGGCACTGGCCGTGCGTGGGTGCACCACCTCATCGTCGAGGCCCACGTCCGCCATGAGGTCCAGCGCCTCCGGTCGACGGGCCAGCACCGACTCGGCCCCCACGTCCACCGGTAGCTCGACGCGCGAGAGCCAGCCACGCCGGATCTTGCCTCCGACGTGACTGGCTCCCTCGATCACGGTGACGTCGAGGTCAGGCCGGGCGGTGACCAGGGCCCACGCTGCGCTCAGGCCGCTGATCCCGCCTCCGATGACGACGACGCGTGCGGTCACCTACTGGATGCGTCTGGCCGGCTCTCGATCGACCTCGGCCTCCTCGTCGACCATCGTGCGCACGGTCTCGTCCTCGTGGACCGCCTCCGACTGCGGGGTGGAGAAGCTGCCCTCGTAGTAGTCGTACTCGATGGGGTTCCCGTCCTCGTCGTAGCGCTGGTACCAGTACGTGTACTCCTCCGAGGTCGAGTCGAAGGTGTAGCCGGCGCCGCGGCCGTCCTCGGCCTTGCGCACCTCGATGCCGAACTCGTCACCGTGGCTGCGCACACCACTCTGGACCGCTTCGTCCAGCGCGTGCTCGCCGAAGCGCTGCCGGATCATCATCGGGTCGGTGCGCAGGTCCTTCGCGAACGCGAACAGCATGAAGAACAGCACGAACGCGAACGGCACCGCCGAGACGATGACCAGGTTCTGCAGCCCGGACAACGCCTGGTTCCCACCGATGAGCAGCATCACGATGGCGATGCCCGCGAGGCAGGCACCCCAGAAGATGACCACCGGGGTGTCCGGCTCGGCCTTGCCTCGCTGGGAGAGCATGCCCATGACCAGCGAGCCGGAGTCGGCGCTGGTGACGAAGAAGATCGCCAGCATGAACATCACCACGACCGAGGTGATGCCGGCTGCGGGCAAGGCATCCAGCATCCGGAACAGCATGTCCTGCGGCGACTCGGCGCCACCGATGTCGGCGGTCCCGTCGAACTGCAGCTTCATGGCCGTGCCACCGGAGATCGCGAAGGCGACGAAGCAGACCAGCGTCGGGGCGATCAGCACCACCGTCACGAACTCGCGCAACGTGCGGCCCCGCGAGATGCGGGCGATGAAGATCCCGACGAAGGGCGTCCAGGAGATCCACCACGCCCAGTAGAAGACCGTCCAGGCGTTCACGAACTCCTCGGCCGCGTCACCGCGGGAGGCGGAGCGGCCCATCATCATCGGCAGGTCGCGCATGTACTCCAGCAGCGTGGAGGGGATGAAGTTGAGCAGGAACAGCGTCGGGCCGCCGATGAAGATGAAGATACCGAGCAGGGCGGCCAGCACCATGTTGATGTTCGACAGCCACTGGATGCCCTTGGACACACCGGACACCGCCGAGGCGATGAACGCGATGCTCAGGACCATGATGATCCCGATGATCGCCGTGTTGCCCAGCGGTCCGATGCCGGAGACGATCTCGATGCCGCGGCCGATCTGAAGGGCGCCGATACCCAGGCTGACCGCCGTGCCGAAGAGCGTGGCGATGATGGCGAAGATGTCGATGACCTTCCCCGCCGGGCCCTTGGCGTGCTTCGGGCCGAAGATCGGCTCCAGGATGCTCGACATCAGCGGCACCCGACCGCGGCGGTAGGCGCCGTAGGCGACCGCGCCGCCCACGAGGGCATACATCGCCCACGCGTTCAGACCCCAGTGGAACGTGGTCTGAGCCAAGGCGGTGTGCATGGCGTCGATGGTCTCGGGCTCAGCCGTGCCGGGCGGCGGCGTCAGGAAGTAGGTCATCGGCTCGTAGGAGCCGAAGAACAGCAGGCCGATGCCCATGCCGGCGCTGAACAGCATGGCCAGCCAGGACAACCGGTTGAACTCGGGCTTCTCGTCGTCCAGGCCGAGCTTGATCTTGCCGAGCCGGGAGAAGCCGACGATCAGCATGAAGATCAGCGCGATGATCGCGAAGACGTTGAACAGCCACCCGATGTTGCTCACCACCCAGGCGAGGGCGGTGTCAGACGTGGCCTGCAGGCCCTCGGTGTTCGTGACACCCCAGGCGATGAAGGCCACGATGGTGATGGCTGTCGCGCCGAAGACCACCTTGTCGGTGCCGTAGCGGACGCGCTGGTCCTCGATGGACACCCCCGGCACCAGGGCGGGGTGGATGCCGTGCGGATAGCTGACACTGCTGACGTCGTCGGCGACGTCCTTGGTGCGGCGGCCGGCGTCGGCCACCTTCTGGCCGGCGTTGCGTGCGGCCCTGTGTTTGGGCTCCTGGGACGTGGAGCCATTCGAGGAGTCCTTGTGCTCCTGCTGATCATCAGACATGCGGTCTACCTCACCGTGAGTCTCGATACTTCGCCGACAGGGGCGCCGACAACCGCACAGCATAGCCCGGGTTCTCGGGAAAAGTGGTTCAGATCACATTTGCGGTGCTGAAGAGCCCTTCTCGTGCACCAGCTCCACCACCTTTGTCAGCACATCCGGGTCGGTCTGCGGGAGCACTCCGTGACCCAGGTTGAAGATGTGGCCGGGCGCGGCGGCGCCCTCGTCGAGGATCCGCCGCACCTGGTCTGCGATGACGTCCCAGGGGGCGAACAGGAGCGCCGGGTCCAGGTTTCCCTGGACGGGGTACTGGCCCTGGGTGCGCGACACGGCGCTGGGCAGGTCGGTGCGGTAGTCGACCCCGATCACGTCAGCCCCAGCGGCGGCCATATCGGCCAGCAGCTCGCCGGTCCCGACGCCGAAGTGGATGCGCGGCACCCCGGTGCGGGCGAGCCGGTGCAGCACCCGGGCGCTGTGCGGCTCCACGAACTCCCGGTAGTCCCGGCGGGACAGGAAGCCGGCCCACGAGTCGAACAGCTGCACCGCGCTGGCGCCGGCGGCCACCTGCACCTCCAGGAACGCACCGGAGATCTCGGCCAGCCGGGCACACAGGTCGTGCCAGAGCCCCGGGTCGCCGTGCATGAGGGCCTTGGTGCGCTCGTGGTTCTTCGACGGCCCCCCTTCGACGAGGTAGGAGGCCAGCGTGAAGGGTGCCCCCGCGAACCCGATCAGTGGGACCGGCCCGAGCTCGGCGGTGATGTCGGCGACGGAGGCGGCGATGTCGGGGATCATCTCGGCGGTCAGGGCCGGGACGCGGGCCAGGTCAGCACGACTGCGGAACGGACGCGCCATCACCGGCCCTACCCCCGCCCGGATATCGACCTCCACACCGACCGCGTGCAGCGGCACCACGATGTCGCTGAACAGGATCGCCCCGTCCACACCGTGTCTGCGCACCGGTTGCAGGGTGATCTCCGTGACCAGCTCGGGGGTGCGACACGCCGTCAGCATCTCAACCCCTTCGCGCAGAGCGCGGTACTCCGGCAGGGACCGCCCGGCCTGCCGCATGAACCACACCGGGGTGCGCCGCACGGGTAGCCCGCGCGCGGCGCGCACCAGGTCGCTGACGATCTCATCGGGCCCCGGGGTCGTCGTCACGGGGCGATCCTCGCACGCCCTTCGGCGTTGCGATCCGCTGCGGGTCGGGGCCCGCGGCCTACCCTGAGCAGGTGGTCAGCCGCATCCGTCCCGCACGCCCTCCGGCGAAGGAGGTCGACAGCACCCGTGACGCGACGACGTTCGACGACGCCCTGGAAGCGCTGCGCACCTCGGCCATGAGACCCGAGCTGGTCATCGAAGAGGTCCCGGCACCGACGCGCCTGGCCCCGCACGCGGTGGCCCTGGCGGGCGAGGTCATCCCGGGGCACGACACGCACGCCGTGAACGCCGAGGACCCACTCGGCGTGGGTCGGTTCGTCCTGCTCTTCGACCCCGCCGGCCCGGAGCCCTGGGAGGGCCAGTGGCGCGCGGTGACCTACGCGAAGACCACCATCGAGCCGGAGGTAGGCAGTGACCCCCTGGCCGGCGAGGTCGGGTGGTCCTGGCTGACCGAGGCGCTGCAGGCTCGCGGCCTGGGCTGGAGCGCTGAGGCAGGTACGGTCACCAGCGTGAGCTCGCAGAGCTTCGGGGCGCTGGCCGAGCGTGATCCCGTGGTGGAGCTGGAGATCCGGGCCTCATGGACACCGGAGGTGGACACGGCCGCTCAGCTCGGTGGCCACGTACAGGCCTGGGGCGACCTGCTGTGCACCCTTGCCGGGCTGCCGCCGCTGCCGGAAGGCGTCGTGGCCCTACCGGGCGTGCGCCGCTGATCACGTGAGCGACACCTCCGCCACCGAACCCGAGGCCGAGCCCGAGGTCTTCGAGGTCCTGGCCGCCCCCGGTGACGGCGTCCCCGATGTCGTCGACGACGCCGCGGGGCTCGCGGCCGTGGTGGACTCGCTGTCGCAGGGATCGGGCCCGGTGGCGGTCGATGCCGAGCGGGCGTCCGGCTACCGCTACGGCCAGGACGCGTATCTGGTGCAGCTGCGTCGCGAGGGCAGCGGCACCCATCTCATCGACCCCCTGGGCTGCCCGGACCTGTCCAGCGTGGACCGGGCCCTGGCCGACACCGAATGGGTGCTGCACGCGGCCACCCAGGACATCCCCTGCCTGGCCGCCCTCGGGATGCGGCCCCGTCGTCTCTTCGACACCGAGCTGGGAGCGCGGCTGGCCGGGCTGCCGAAGGTGGGGCTCTCGTCGGTGCTGGAGTACTACCTGGGGCTGACTCTGGCCAAGGAGCATTCCGCGGTGGACTGGTCGACCCGGCCACTGCCGACACCCTGGTTGCTCTACGCCGCGCTGGACGTCGAGCTGCTGGTGCCGCTGCGCGACCGGATGGTCCGCGACCTGTCCGAGCAGGGCAAGCTGGCATGGGCGAAGCAGGAGTTCGACGCCCTCACCTCGTTCACCGGCCCCAAGACCAAGCCGGACCCGTGGCGCCGCGTCTCGGGCACCCGGGCGCTGCGCACGCGGCGCCACCTGGCGACGCTGCGCGAGGTCTGGAACACCCGGGAGGAGATCGCCCGGCACCGCGACGTCGCGCCGGGTCGCATCGTGCCGGACTCCACGCTGGTCGACCTGGCCCTGCGCGCCCCCCGGCGCCGGGCCGATCTGCCGGCCGTCAAGCCCGATCCCCACGGGGCGCGCCAGCGGCGGGCACAGCAGGGGCTTCGCCGGCACGCCGCCGAATGGCTGGCGGCCATCAGCGCGGCGGCCGAGATCCCCGAGGACGAGCTCCCGCAGCGCGGGGTGTCGACCCCCGGACCCCCGCCGGCTCGGTCCTGGGCCGATCGCGACCCCGACGCCGCCGCCCGGCTCAACGCCACGAAACCCCTGATGAAGGCGTTGTCCGAACAGCACGACATCCCGGTGGAGAACCTGGTCACCCCGGAGGCACTGCGCCGGGTCCTGTGGCAGCCGCCGCAGACCCTGGAGCTGGCCTCGGTGGAAGCCGCACTGGCCGAGGTCGGCGCCCGGCCGTGGCAGCAGCAGATCGTCGCCCCGGTCGTGCTGCAAGCGCTCGGCTCACTCTCGGGCGCGACACGCCTTGAATGGGAAATATCTCATATGTGATCTAGGTTGGAGCCCGTGTCTGAGCCCTACCTGTCCCGCATCGGCACCCTCATCCGCGATGCCCGCCGCCACAAGAGCCTCACCCAGCACGAGCTGGCCTCTCTGCTGGGGACCAGCCAAAGTGCGGTCGCCCGGATCGAGCAGGGCAAGCAGAACCTCTCACTGGAGATGCTGGCCCGCATCGGTGAGAGCCTCGACTCCGAGATCGTCTCGGTCGGTACCTCGGTGCCGCAGAACCTGCGCATCGCCGGTGGGGTGAGGTTGGCCGGCGAGATCAACGTGCGCACTTCCAAGAACGCGGCGGTCGCCCTGCTCTGCGCATCCATGCTCAACAAGGGACGCACCACGCTACGCAATCTCGCGCGCATCGAGGAGGTCAACCGGATCACCGAGGTGCTGACCAGTATCGGCTTCAAGATCCGGTGGATGCCGGACTCCTCCGACCTGGAGATCGTGCCACCGCGCACGCTGGACCTGGCCGGCATCGACAAGGCCGCGGCCCGGCGCACCCGGACCATCATCATGTTCCTGGGTCCGCTGATGCACGAGCTCGAGCGCTTCGAGCTGCCCTACGCGGGGGGCTGCGACCTCGGCACGCGCACGGTCGAGCCGCACATGATCGCTCTGCGGCAGTTCGGAGTCGACGTGGTGGCGACCGACGGCGCGTACCACGCGACGATCGAGAGCAACCGCTGGCCGCAACGGCCGATCGTGCTGACCGAGCGCGGCGACACGGTGACCGAGAACGTGCTGCTGGCGGCGGCGCGGCACACCGGTGAGACCGTCATCCGCAACGCCAGCTCCAACTACATGGTCCAGGACCTGTGCGTCTTCCTCATGGCCCTGGGAGTGCAGATCGAGGGGCTCGGCACCACGACGCTGACCGTGCGGGGCGTCGAGGAGATCGACATGGACATCGAGTACTCCCCCTCGGAGGACCCGATCGAGGCGATGAGCCTGCTCGCGGCCGGCGTGGTCACCGGCAGCGAGATCACCATCCGCCGCGTGCCGATCGAGTTCATCGAGATCGAGCTCGCCGTCCTGGACACCATGGGCCTGCGCTACGAGCTCACGCCCGAGTACAAGTCCGCGAACGGCGTGACGCGCCTGGTGGACCTGACCACCGTGCCAGGCCCGCTGCACGCGCCGCTGGACAAGATCCACCCGTTGCCGTTCCCTGGCCTGAACATCGACAACCTGCCCTTCTTCGCCATCATCGGAGCGTGCGCGACAGGCTCGACGATGATCCACGACTGGGTCTACGAGAACAGGGCGATCTACCTCACCGAGCTCACGACCCTCGGCGCCAAGGTCCACCTGATGGACCCCCACCGAGTGATGATCGAGGGGCCCACCAAGTGGCGGGCCGGGGAGATCATGTGCCCGCCGGCCTTGCGCCCCGGGGTGGTCATCCTGCTGGCGATGCTCGCTGCGCCCGGAGTCTCGGTGCTGCGCAACGTGTACGTCATCAACCGCGGGTACGAGGACTTGGCCGCGCGTCTCAACGCACTCGGTGCGGGGATCCAGACGTTCCGCGACATCTGAGCGCGGCGGCTATCCGCCGCTGACCGAGGGGAGGACGACCGTCTTGATCCCGGTCCCGAGGCGGACCGCCTCGAGCGCGCGGGGATAGTCCTCGAGCGCAAAGCGCGAGGTGACCAGGAGGGCGGCGTCGAGCAGGCCGGTGGCGAGCAGCTGTGCCGCTGCGTCCATGCTGTGCTGCAACGACATGGTCCCGGTGATGGTGATCTCGTGCCGGTAGACCCGGTGCGCGTCGTAGTCGATGCGTGTGCCCTCCGGCGGGACGCCCAGGTGCAGGAAGGTCCCTCCGGGGGCGACGCGCGGAAGCCCGTCCGCGATGGCCGCCACCACTCCCGTGCAGTCGATGACGACGTCGTAGCCGTGAGCCTCAGCGTGGATCGCCTCGTCACCCGGTGCCGACACGTCCAGCTGCATCGACCTGGCCACCCCGCGCCGCTCGGCCTTCGGCTCGACGATGCGCACGGTGCTCGCGCCGCTGCGCTGCGCCAGCCGGCCCATGACCAGACCCATGGTGCCCGCCCCGTAGAGCAGGTAGCGCTCGGCACGACGACGGGGCAGGGAGTCGAAGGCGTGGACGGCGCACGCCACCGGCTCGGTCAGCGATGCCAGCACCGGATCGGTGTCGGGCGGCAGCGCCACGCAGTTCTGCGCCGGCGCGAGGACGTACTCGGCGGCCCCTCCGGCCTGGGTCACTCCGATGGCGGCGAACCTCTCACACAGGTTGACCCGGCCACGGCGGCACGCTGAGCAGGCGTGGCACGGCAGCGAGGGGTCGACGACGACCAGGTCTCCGACCGACACGAGCCCGACGTCCTCCCCGATGGCCACGACCGTCCCGCTGATCTCGTGGCCGGGGACAAGGGGCAGCCGGGGCGCGAAATCGCCGCCCAGAATGTGCAGGTCGGTGCCGCACACCCCCTCGGCTGCGACCTGCAGCACCACCTCGCCCGGTCCGGGAGCGGGGTCGGGCACGTCCTGCACGTCCACCACCCCCGGCGCGCTGATCACGGCGGCTCGCATCGCGATGACCCCTTTCCTGGCGGTGGACGCAGATCGATCCTGCCACGCTCGCGCGCGGTTCTGGCAGGATCGCCTCAGGAGGAGGCGCACTGCCGCGCCCCCGGGTTCAGGAGACGTGACATGAGCATCATGACGGGCACCGTGATATGACCGGTAGCAACGGGCACCAGGTGCTCGCTGAGACCGACGGCAACTCTTTCGCCTCGCTGCGCCAGCGCCCGACCTCGCGAGCGGAGCGCACAGCCATGGGCAAGGCGCTGCGCAAGAAGGTGCCCCGGCGCTCGCTGGCGATCTGGGACCCACCGGAGGACCGCCCCGACCCCATCACCCTGCTGAACCGATCGCACCAGGGCCGGGTCGACGAGCTGGTCCCGATCCGCGTCGGCCGGATGATCGCCTCGCCGTACGGCTTCCTGCGCGGCACCGCGGTGGTCATGGCGGACGACGTCTCCCGCATGGCGGCGACCGGGATCCAGCCGGTCATCTGCGGTGATGCGCACCTGGGCAACTTCGGCCTGTACGGCTCACCCGAGGGTGAGCTGGTGCTGGACCTGAACGACTTCGACGAGGCACACCCCGGGGGCTGGGAGTGGGACGTGCGCCGCCTGAGCGCCAGCATCTGGGTCGCCGGGCGGGAGAACGGCCTCAGCGAGAACCAGTGCCGCGACGCGGTGGAGTCGTGCGTCGCGGCCTACCGCGGGGAGGTGCGGTTCCTGGCCGACCGACCGCTGCTGAAGCGCTCCTACAACCGGCTCGACGTGGACCGGCTGCAGGAGAGCGCGACCGAGAAGGAGCTGCGCAAGGCGATCAAGAAGTCGGTCAAGAAGGCCAAGAAGCGCACCAGCGACCGCGCGGTGCCCAAGTTCACCTACCAGGAGGAACAGGGCAAGCGCATCATCGCCGAGAACCCGCCGCTCATCCAGCGCGTGACCGACACCAAGGCCGAGCTCATCGGGGCCGCGCTCGACCGCTACCTGGGGACCATCGAAGCGCACTGGGCGCGGGTGCTCGGCGGCTACACGATCCAGGACATCGCACACAAGGTGGTCGGCGTCGGCAGCATCGGGCTGCGCGCCTACGTGGTGCTGCTCGAGGGCTCCAATGACGACGACCTGGTGTTCCTGCAGATGAAGCAGGCACGGCGGTCGGTGCTGGCCAAGTACGTCCACGGCGACTCCGCCTGGCACGCCCACCAGGGCCAGCGGGTGGTGGAGTACCAACAGGCCCTGCAGACCGTCAGTGACCCGCTACTGGGCTGGACCACCGTGGACAACCGGCAGTACTACGTGCGCCAGTTCCGCAACATGAAGGGCACCGTGCCACTGGACGCTCTGGACGGTAAGGCCCTGTCCGACTACGCCAGCATCGTCGGGCAGCTGCTGGCCAAGGGACACGCCCGCACCAGCGGTGCGTCCATGATCGCCGGCTACCTCGGCAAGGGCCGGAACGTGGATCGCGCGATGGGGGACTTCGCCCGGGCCTACGCCGACCAGACCGAGAGCGACCACGCCCGCCTGGTGCACGCGGTCAAGTCCGGCCGGGTTCCGGTCACCGAGGGCGCGCTGGAGAAGATGGGGTCGGCGTTCCGCCCCGGCTCGTGAGGCGAAGCGGGGCGCGGCGCGCGTACCTCGAGCACAGTGGGCCCCTCGCCATGGCTCACCGAGGCTTCTCCCGGGAGGGCCTGGAGAACTCGATGACCGCCTTCGGGTCCGCAGTGGACCTGGGCTACCGCTACCTGGAGACCGACACCCACGCCACCAGCGACGGGGTGGCGGTGGCTCTGCACGACGCCACGCTGGACCGGGTGACCGACGCCACCGGCGCCATCGCCGACCTGCCGTGGCGTGCGGTGTCCCGCGCGCGCATCCACGGACGCGAGCCGGTGCCACGCCTGGAGGAGCTCCTCGGTGCTTGGCCCGAGGTGCGGCTGAACATCGACGCCAAGAGTGACCAGGCCGTGGTCCCCCTGGTGGCGGCGATCGAGCGGGCCGGTGCCCACGACCGGGTCTGCATCGGGTCGTTCTCCGACCGGCGACGGCGCGAGGTGCTGCGACGGCTCTCGCGCCCGGTGGCCACGTCGGCCGGGACGCGAGCCGGGGCCGCGTTCCGCCTGGGCAGCACGGTCCCCGGCGCCGGCGGGCGCCGTCTCGCCGCGGCCGCGCTGCGGAACATCGATGCCCTCCAGATGCCGCTGACCCACCGGGGGGTGCCCGTGGTGACGGCCACGACGCTGGCCACGGCGCACGCCAGCGGGGTGCCGGTCCACGTGTGGACGATCAACGACCGGACACAGATGGAGCGCCTGCTCGACCTGGGGGTGGACGGGCTGATCAGCGACCGCGCCGACGTGCTCAAGGACGTGCTGGTGGCCCGAGGGCAGTGGGTCTAGCCGCAGCCGGTGAACCGCCACAGAGACGCGTGGCCGCCGGTGTCGACGAGCTCGAACCCGGGGCGGTCGGTGGTGATCTGGCGCAGACCGGGCGTCTCCTCCTCCCACTTGGCCCCTTCGGAGAAGGTGAGGGTGTCGGCGTACACGTGGGTGACACCGAGAGCACGGACGGCCTCGCAGACCGCCGGGTTGGTGGGCCATCGGTCGAACTCCCGCGCCAGCAGCAGGCGCTCGGGCGAGCCGGCGATCGGGGTCAGCTGCGGGTAGACCACCTCAACGTCGCTGCGCGCGAGCAGGAACGGCAGGCCGGCCGTGGGTTCGCCCAGCACCACCGCGTCCTCGGGCAGCGTGGTGGCCGCCCGGTCCACCATCGCGATCTCCTCGGGCTCCAGCATGGTCCCCCACGCGATCGGCCAGGACGAGTAGGTGGAGGCCATGACCTGGGTGTGCATGGGCCAGCGGAACCCCGACGACGCGGTCCCGAGCGCGACCACCAGGGCCAGCGCGGCCGCGGTCACGGGCACGCGTGGGCCGACGGCGATCCGCCGCACGAGCCAGGCACCGCCCCCGGCGGCCAGCATGATGGCCGGGACCAGCATCACCTGGTTGATCCGTGAGGCCTGCGTGTACCAGAAGCCGGCGAGGACGCGCGCCGGGTTGTCCGGTGGCCCCGCGGCCAGGAGCGTCAGCCCGGCGGCGACCGCGAGCGCGACGATGAGCCACCGCGCGTGACGGTGCGCCAGGCTCACTGCCACCCCCACGAACACCAGCACGGTGGCGGCGACGTTGACCGCAGTGACGTCGTAGACGTAGATCAGCGGATGGTCCAGCAGCAGGGCACGGATCCCCGGCCAGTAGCTGTCCTGTCCGCCGCGCTGGTACGCCACCGTCGCGGCCACCCGGGGGGAGGCGAGCACCAGCGTCGTGGCGACGGCGGCGCCACCGACCACCGCAGCGGCGACGAGCGACACCGAGACCCGGTGGCCGCCCCGCCAGAGCCGACGGGCCTGCCCTGCGGCGAGCACCACGGTCACCGGCACGGCCAGCAGCGCCAGGGAGAACAGGCCCGAGGGATGGGAGAGCACCACCCCGCCGAGGCAGGCCAGCACGCCCAGCCCGTATGCGGTGTGCAGCCGCATCCCCAGGCTGCCGCGTAGCGCCGAGATGAGCAGGGCCACGGTGCCCGGCAGGCACGCCACCGACAGCGCGAACGGCCAGACCCCCAGCATCGACAGGGCGACGTCGGGGAACGCGACGTAGGTGGCGGCCAGCACCGGGGTGAGCAGCACCGGCAGAGCGTGAGCCGGCCACACCACCCGGGCCAGCGACACCAGCCCCAGCACCCAGACCACGCTGCCCAGCACCACCGAGGAGGAGTTCGCGGCCTCGGTGACCCCGTCGAACCCGGGGGCCACCGCGACGACCGAGTGCCACACGGTCGGGTAGTACGGCGCGATGGTGTCGGCGTACAGCGGAGCCAGACCCCCTAGGCTCGAGGCGTTTCCGGTCTCACGGATGAACCACATCGCGTTGAGGTGGAAGATGGGGTCCCACGCTTGCGGCGGCTGGTCGGCGTGCCGCATCCCGGTCATCATGCCCGCGGCGAGCACCCCCACCCCCAGCGTCGCCGAGGCGCCCAACCAGGCTTTCTCGGCGCCCCGCAGCGCCCGCTCCCCCGCCACGCGGACCGGCGGGTGGCGCAGGGTGCCCAGCGCGACGCCGACGAGGCCGGCGACCAGCCAGGTGAGTGCGGTGGACACCAGGAGCGTCCACAGCGTCCACGGCGCCCCCACGAGATCGGCCGCCACCGCACTGACGCCGACCAGGGCCGACGTCACCGCCACCGCGGCCCCCCATGCACCCAGGCCGCGTACCCCGAGTAGGCGCAGCACCCCCCAGCCGGGCACGAGGAACAGGGCCAACAGCCCGGCCAGGCCAGGCGCCACGAGGGCCCAGCTCATCCGGCGGCTCTCATCGGCCGGGGACGCCGGGCGTCTGGTCACCTCCGCCGATGGTGACCCTCGGAACGCCGCGGAAGGCCGCGGGGTCGGTCACGCCACGCCCGTCCAGGAGCAGCCGCAGCCCGGGCAGGTCGGCGGCGCGGAGACGGGCGTACTCGGCGTGGTCGGCCTGGACGACGGCCACGTCCACCTCCTCCCCCAGCCGGTAGGGCCGCCAGCCCAGCTCGGCCAGCTCTTCCGGTGCGTACAGCGGGTCGTGCACGCCGACCCGCGCTCCCCGGCGGTCCAGCGCAGCTACGGTGTCGAAGACGCCGGAGAATGCGGTCTCCTTCACTCCGCCGCGGTAGGCCGCGCCCAGCACGGCCACCCGCATCCCGTCCAGGGAACCGAGCAGCTGCGCCGCGCGTGCCACGGCGTACTCCGGCATGGCGGCGTTCTGCTCGCGCGCTGCACGGACGAGCGCAGCGTCCGGGTCGCCGGCCAGATAGAGCTGGGGGTAGACGGGGATGCAGTGGCCGCCGACCGCGATCCCCGGCCGGTGCAGGTGGCTGTAGGGCTGGGAGTTGCACGCCTCGATCACCCGGTCGACCTCGATGCCCGTGCGGTCGGCGAAGGTGGCGAACCGGTTGGCCAGCGCGATGTTCACGTCGCGGTAGGTCGTCTCCGCCAGCTTGGCCAGCTCGGCCGCCTCCGCGCTGCCCATGTCCCACACTCCGTTGGGCCGGGGCAGGTCGTCGCGGGGATCGAAGCGGAGCGAGGAGCCGTAGAAGCGCCGGGCCACGTGAGCACCGGTCTCGCTCAGGCCGCCGACAAGCTTGGGGTAGCGCGCGAGGTCGGCGAACACCCGCCCGCTGAAGACCCGTTCGGGAGAGAACACCACGTGGACATCGGATCCCTGGGTCAGCCCCGAGCCGGCCTCGACCATGGGGGCGAAACGCCCGCGGGTCGTGCCTACCGGCACCGTCGTCTCGTAGGACACCAGGGCACCCGGGCGCAGATGCACGGCCAGGCTGCGGGTCGCCGCGTCCAGCGCGGTGAAGTCGGGGGCCGCGTCGGCGTCGACCACCAGAGGCACGACCACGACCACGACATCGGCGCCGGGGACCGCGCGGGCGTAGTCCGTGGTCGCGTGGAACCGGCCGTCGGCCCTGGCCTCGGCCAGACGTTCCGCCAGGTCGGCCTCCCCCGGGTAGGGACTGGCTCCCCCGTTCACCTGCTCTACCAGAGCCGCGTCGATGTCGACGCCGACCACGGTATGGCCGGCCGCAGCGAACTGCACGGCCAGCGGCAGCCCGACCTTGCCCAGCGCGACCACCGCGACCTTCATGTTGCTCCTTCGCCGGAATCGGGCCTCGTCGTGGGATGACGACGGGGACCGAGGATACGGGGCCTTCCTCGGTCCCCCTGGTCACAGGCCGCGGGTGAGGAACTACTTCACCTCGGATCGCAGAACGAACCGCAGCCCGATGGCCATCGGCACGAAGATCCAGATCAGCGACGTGACGCCCAGCTGGGCCCACATCTCGCCGGTCATCCCGTCCTCGTACAGGCGGGTCATCGCGAAGTTGACGTCCACCCACGGCTGCAGGTCGAGGAACCAGTCCTGGAAGGCCGCCAGGGTGCCGAAGACGCCGGGGAGCACCAGCGCGAACACGAAGTACCCCACGATGGCACCGGGTGAGCTGCGGATCACCACCCCGAGCATGAAGCCGATGGCCATCCCGAGGACGTTGGCCAGCAGGATGGTGGCGAACCGGGTCGCCGAGATGTCCCAGACCAGGTCGACGCCGGTGATCGCCGAGCCGACGACGTTGCCGAGGGCGCCCACCCCGAGAGCGACCAGCATCCCGGCCACCCCGACGATCAGCGCCGCGACGGCCTTGGCCCCGATGACACGGCCCCGCCGCGGGACGAGCGCGAAGGTGCTCAAGGCGGTGCGCTGGCTGTACTCGCCGGTCACCGACAGGATCGCGATGATCGGCAGGATGATCGACATGGGGATACCGACCGCCTGGGCGAACGCGTCGTAGGTGATGACCGGATCGGGCGCGAAGGCGATCACCGATGCGGTGGCGACGAGCGAGAGCAGGCCGACGGCGGCCATCAGCCAGAAGCCCGAGCGGGTGTCGAACATCTTCGTCAGCTCGACCCCGACCAGCCGCGTCAGCGGGATGGGCGCCCGGGGCCGGGTGGTCTCGCGGGTGGGCGGTGCGGTGGCGGTCTGCACGGTGGCGGTCATGCCGCTGCTCCTTCTCGGGCGGTCTCTGCGGTCAGGTCGAGGAACATCTCCTCCAGCCCCGCCCCGTCGGCGGTGCTCAGCTCGGTCAGTGCCACGCCGGCGCGCAGCGAGATCTGGCCCACGGTGGCGGGGTCGGCCTCGACCCGCAGCCCGTTCTCGCCCGACGGCGTCCACGCCACCCGGGCGTCGGCGAGGGCCGCGGCGAGATCGGGGCGCCGGGGCGTGCGCACGATCGTGCCGGCCCCGGCCAGGAGCTCGGCCTTGGTGCCCTGGGCCACGATCCGGCCTCGGCCGATCACCACCAGGTCGTCGGCGATGACCTCGATCTCGTGCAGCAGATGCGAGGAGAGCAGGACCGTGCCGCCCGCGTCGGCGAAGTCACGCAGCAGGTCGCGCATCCACCGGATACCGGCCGGGTCCAAGCCGTTGGCGGGCTCGTCCAGGATGAGGACCGACGGGTGGCCGAGCAGGGCGGCGGCGATCCCCAGCCGCTGGCGCATCCCGAGCGAGTAGTTGCGCACGCGACGCCCGGCCTCCTCATCGGTCAGGCTGACCCGCCGAAGCATCTGGTCCACGCTGTCGCGGGACAACCCCATGGTGCGCTGGACGATGGCGAGGATCTCCCGGCCGGAGCGTCCCGCGTGCTGCGCCGAGGCATCCAGGAGGACGCCCACCGCCCGCCCCGGATTCTCCATGTCCGTGAAGTGGCGACCGTTGATCCGCACGTCACCACCGGTGGGCTTGGTCAGCCCGACCATCATGCGCATCGCGGTGGACTTACCGGCGCCGTTGGGGCCGAGGAACCCGGTGACCCGTCCCGGAGCGGCGGTGAAGGACACGTCGTCGACAGCGGTGAAGCCGCCGTAGTTCTTGGTCAGGGACTCGATCTCGATCATGGTGTCCACTCTGGTGGGCCCGGCTCCGCCGCGATATCAGGGAGACCCCTGGCGCGAGCCCGATCCGACCCTGAGGCCACGATCGGGGTGCGGTCGCTCAGCGACTGGCCCACCACGACGCCGACATGAACCTCAAGGGCGCCTCCGGCTCCAGCATCGCCCCGAGACGCCCCGGCAGCAGAGTCTGCGGATGTCCGTGGCGACGTCGGGCACGGGCCCGCTCGAGAAGCGTGACCGCACTGACGTCGGAGGCGAGGATGGCGTCGATGAGTGCGTGGTCGGCGCGGGAGAGGGCGTCGCTCACCCCTGGCGCGGCGGCCAGCACATCGCGGCTCACCCGGGCCAGGGCCTCGCGCTGGGCGGCGCTCCACCAGGACGGGTCGGGGCGCCGCGAGACGGCGCCGAAGACATGGATCCGCAACAGCTTCGTCGCCACGGCGCGGCGCGTGCGCTGCGGGTAGGCAGCGAACCAGGCCTGGCCGAGCAGGTGGGTCACGAAACCGAGCTCCTCCTGGATCGGCCGGGCGGCGTAGGTGACGCGGTCAGCGGCGTCCTCCCCGATGACGTAGCCGGGCCCGCGCCCGTCCACGGCGACACGGCTCTCGCACCACAGACGGGTGACGTAGGCGACGTCCCCGCCGACGGGCATCCCCTCGGTCAGCGCGACGCCCAGCCGGGTCCGCGCCTGCGTCGAGACCAGACCCAGCGGCGCGCTGCGGTAGCTGAGGCGGTCGCGCACCGGGTCCACGAGCCGCGAGCGTCCCCGCGCGGGCCGGACGGGCGGGGTCGGCACACGACGCGCCGGTCGACCCAAGGCCAGGCGGGTCATCACGCAGTCCGCCCCGGACGCGCTGGCCAGCGCGAGCCATGAGTCGACCGCTCCGGCTTCCAGCCAGTCGTCCGAACCCAGCATCGACACGAAGTCACCCCGGGCGGCCGCGATCCCCGCGTTGAACGGCCCCGACGCGCTCGGCACCCCGTCGTGGTGCTCCAGCCAGGTGACCTGGCGTCGGTGCTCAGGCACAAGGCGGGCCGCGACCTCGTCGACCTCGATCCCGTGGCAGACGAGAGTCAGGCGGGTGCGCGCGGGGTTGCCCTGCACGACGCTGGCCACGGCTCGTGCCACCGGCCGGGATGCCGCGTGGACGGCAATCACCACGTCGACCGCGCTCATGCGCTCCCGGCCGCCCGCGTCGTCCTCGTCGTGGTCGTTGCGCTCTCCGTTCTCGCCGTTCTCGCTGCCAGGTCGTAGGCCTCGGCATACTGACCAGCCACGACACGAGGGGTGAACTGGTCACCGATGGTCGCGCTGACCTGCTCCGCGCTCATGCCCCGGCTGCGGGTGAGCACGTCGCCGACGGCGTCGGCGAAGGCTTCCGGATCCGCGGCGGACACACACCGGGCCACCCGGTCGTCCAGGTAGGCGACGTGCCCCCCGTTCGCCCCCACGACGACGGGGCGCCCGGCCAGCACGGCCTCGGCGCAGGCGACGAAGAAGTTCTCCCCGCGGGTCGGGCCGATGAAGACGTCCGCGTCACCGAGCTCGGACGCGACTGCGCGGGCGTCGGCGACGCCGACCAGGTCCACGAGGTCCGTGACGTCGCGCTCGGCGGCGCGCTGACGGATCTGCTGGGCCAGCGGCCCCTCCCCCACGAAGCGCAGCCTCGCGGGGGTCCCCCGGCGCACCAGCTCGCCCAGGGTGTCCACCGCGAGCAGGGGGTTCTTGCGCTCGATCAGGCCGCCGACGCTCACCAGGCGCAGCGGCTCACCTGGCTGGTCGCCGCGCCGCGACACCAGGGGGACGGGCCTCTCGGCGATACACGGCACGACCCTGGTGGGCCGGTCCCCCCGGATCCGGCGCACGGGCTCAACCAGGGACCCGGTCACGGCGGTGACCACGTCAGGACGACGCAACAAGGGCCGCAGCCCTGGCAGCGCGGCCCGCTGGGCCAGGGGGGCCAGCTGCGGCGAGCTGATCCCGGACCAGTGCTCGGTGTGCACCCAGGGCGAGCGCGGCCGCCACCAGGACAAGGCGAGCAACGTCGAGAAGGCCATCGTGTGGACCACGTCCGCACCGCGGCTCCACTGCGACAGCCGGTGCCCCGCGGCAGCGATCTGACGCGGGCTGGTGGTGCTCATGACCAGGCGCGTCACCGGGATCCCGTGTGGAGTGTCGTCTTCGCCCGACAGTCCATCTCGACCCCGAGGGCGCAGCTGGCCGGGTGGCACGAGGTGCACCACCGCCACCTCGTGCCCGGCGTCCGCCAGAGCCCGCGCATCGCGCAGCACGAAGGAACCGAGATGCGGGCGAGCTCGTGTCGGCAGCCACGTCGTCACGGCGAGCACGCGCATACCTCGTACGCTACTGGCATGGCAGCGTCGTGCGGGGGGAGCGCGACCGCCTCGGCGCGGGTGAACACGCTGCGGCATCCACGGTGGTGAGGCTCCTCAGCGTCGTCGGGGCCCGACCACAGTTCGTCAAGCTGGCGCCAGTGGCAGCGGAGTGTGCGCGGCGGAAGATCGACCACGTGATCGTGCACACCGGACAGCACTACGAGACGGCGCTGTCGGAGGTGTTCTTCACCGACCTCGGCATCGAGGACGCGCACGTCCACCTGTCGGTGGGCAGTGGCACCCACGGCGCACAGACCGCTGCCATCCTGGAACGACTCGAGCCGGTGCTGACCCAGCGCAGACCGGACTGGGTGATGGTGTACGGCGATACCAACTCCACCCTGGCCGGGGCCCTGACGGCGGTGAAGCTGCGGCTGCCGGTCGCCCACCTCGAGGCGGGGCTGCGCTCGTTCAACCGCGCGATGCCCGAAGAGCCCAACCGCGTGCTGACCGACCATGCGGCCGACCTGTTGCTGGCCCCGACCACCACGGCGATGCAACATCTCGCCGCCGAGGGACTCGGTTCGCGGTCGCGGCTCGTGGGTGACGTCATGGTCGACGTCCTGCACCGCCAGCGCGCCAGCCTGGGCCACGCGGACGCGGTGCTCGCACGGCTGCACGTGGTCGGGGGTACCTACTCGGTGGCGACCATCCACCGGGCCGAGAACACGGACGACCCCGTGCGACTGGAGGCGATCGTCGCGACCCTGGCCCGCCTCGGTCACCGTGTGGTGCTGCTGGTGCACCCACGGCTGCGTGACCGGGCCGCCGAGCACGGCGTCCGACTGGACCGTGGCGCTCTGCGCAGTCACGACCCCCTCGCCTACGCCGAGCTCGTGGCCCTGGTGGACCGCGCGCGTGGCGTCATCACCGACTCGGGGGGCCTGCAGAAGGAGGCTTTCGTGCTCGGCGTACCCTGCACGACGGTGCGGCGTGAGACCGAGTGGGTCGAGACCCTGGAGAACGGCTGGAACGTCCTGGTCGAGCCGGGGGCAGAGCTCGTCTCCGCGGCGTCCCGCCCGCGCCCCGAGCCCACCAGCGCCGCGCCCTACGGCACCGGCCGCGCCGCCGCGGCCGCCCTGGACGCCCTCGGCTGCTGACCGCGAGGGGCGGGTGGCTCGGTCTCGTGGAGCTGCTCGGCCCGGGTCCGGTCTCGAGGTGCTCGCGCACGGCCCTACTGTGGCGTTGTGGAAGCGCAGAGCATGTGGGAGCGGATGTTGGCCGGCGAGCCCTATGTCGCCGACGACCCGGACCTGGCGCGGGCGTCCGCGCGGGCGCATCGCCTGACGCACCGGCTCAACACGATGGACCCGACGCAGCACGAGGCAGTCCGGGCCGTTCTCGTCGAGCTGCTGGGGGCGTTCGGGGACGGCAGCGAGATCCGTCCGCCCCTGCACTGCGACTACGGGTTCCGGACGACGATCGGGGCACGCACGTTCGTGAACTGGGGCTTCGTCCTGGTGGACGTCGCGCGGGTGAGGATCGGGGACGACGTCCAGATCGGCCCCGGTGTGCAGATCCTGACCGCGACCCATCCGCTGGAGCCAGAGCCTCGCCGCCAGAAGTGGGAGGCATCACAGCCGGTCACCATCGGCGACAACGTGTGGCTCGGGGGCGGCGTCATCGTCAATCCCGGGGTCGGCATCGGTGCCGACACGGTGGTCGGGGCGGGCTCGGTCGTGACCCGCGACCTGCCCTCGGGCGTCGTGGCCGTGGGATCACCGGCGCGGGTGATCCGCGAGCTGTGAGGCGCCGTCGAGCGCCCCGCGGCGCCGCGTCCGCGCCCGGGGGCGGCCCTTGACGATCGCCTCGAGGTCATCGCGCCAGCCCGTGATCTGCTGCTCTGCACTGAGCGGCTCCGCCGCTGCATGGCTGGCTTGCTTGTAGCGCAAGACCTGCTCGTCGCTCAGCCCTTCGAGGGTGGCCGCCAAAGAGGCGGCCTCGAAGTCCGGCAGCACCACACCACACCCGTGTCGGTGCACGAGTCGGGCCATCTCCGGGCTCGGCCCCACCACCACCGCCAGCCTTGCCTGGACGAAGTCGAAGAGCTTGTTCGGAAGGGTATAGCGGTAGTTGAACGTCACCGGCGGCAGCACGAAGAGCCCGACGTCCGCCTGGGCCAACCGCGCGTTGAGCTGCGACGGCGCCACCGGGTCGCGCCAGCGCACCTGCGGCAGGTCAGCGCTGGCCGTTCGCAGCTCGGCCAGGTAGGCGGGGTCGTTGGGCATGAGGTAGAGGTCGAGGGTGACCGGGCGACGCGTGAGCCGGACGGCGTCGAGCATGACCTCCAGCGACCTACTGCGGCGGGCGAGCCCGGAGTGGACCAGCCGCAGCGGGTTTGCGACCGGTTCTGGGGCACGGTCGGCGTAGGGCGCGGCATTGGGCACCACCCGGGGGTCGAGGCCGAACTCGTTGCGGTAGGCGAACGCCAGGGCCTCGCCCACCGCGCTCACCGAGGCGGCACGGGTCACCCAGGTGCGCAGGATCCAGGCGTGGAACGGAGCGACGAAGCGACGCCACCGCCAGGAGTCCTCGTTCTGCCGCGTCGCGTACTCGTGCAGGTCGACGTGTACGCCGCGGGCCCCGAGAGTCATGGCCAGCGGCACGGTCTGGACGTCGTTGGCGAGCACGGCGTCCCAGCGCCCCGGGGTGAGCAGCCGGCGCGCCGCCGCCACCACGGGCGCCCGGTCGTAGGCGGCTTGCCACCGTCGCGCGACGAGCAGCGCCCGGTTGGTCCGCCAGGGCACGACGTCGTCGGGCAGGCGCAGATGCTCGACCACCCCGGCCGGTCGTGGCCCGTAGCCCAGGGTGGTGACGTCGAAGTCCTGCGCGAGAAGACCGACCTGACGCAGCACGCGGGCGTCACTGGCCAGCGGACTGAACGCGAGGACGAGCAGGCGAGGGCGCCTCACGGCCCGAGCACCCGGCTGTAGAGGCCGAGCAGGCGACGCGCTTCGCCGGCCCAGCTGATCTCGTGCGAGGCCGAGGCGGCCGCCCGGCGGTAGGGCTCGGGGCGCTCCAGGACGGCAGCGATGACCTCGGCCAGACGCGAGGGGCTGGACACGTCGACGACCTCACCGACCCCGTACCGGCGCACCAGCGACGCAAGGTCCGGCAGGTCGGCAGCGACCACCGGGACCCCCGCGTGGATGGACTCGAACACCTTGTTGGGCAGGCTGAAGCGGTAGCTGAGACAGACCGGGCGCACGATGACCACGGAGACGTCGGCGGTGGACAGCACCGCGGGGACGTCCCCTGGCTGCACCGCCGCCACGACGTGGATCCGTCGCTGCAGCCCGAGCTCGGCAGCGTGGGCGTGCAGCGTCGCCAGGTAGTCGGGTTCCCCGTAGCCCAGCAGCACCAGATGCACGCGCGAGGGCAGCAGGGCCAGCGCAGCCAGCGTCTCCTCCAGCCCGCGGGCCGTTGTCATCCGTCCGGCGTAGGCCACCACCTGCGCGTCGGCACCCAGGCCGGCTCGGTCCCGCAGCGAGACCGGCGCCTCGGCCTCGCCCTCGTCCTCGACCCCGCCCCGATGCACCCTCGCGGCAGTGAGCGGCGCGTTGCGGACCAGGGCCGGCTCCACAGGCAGCCGGTAGCGCCGCCGGAGCCAGGTGGCGATGGACGGGCTGACGGTGATCACACCATCGGCCCACCGCACACCAGCCCACTCGATCGCGGCCTCGACCCACGGCGCGACAGGTCGGTCGGGTCGCACGTTGCGGCGCAGCCACAGCTCGTGGGAGTCGTAGACGACCTTCGCTCCCGTGACGGCGGACAGAGCCATGGCCGGGGCCAGCGTGTTGCCGTCGCAGGCGTGGACGACGTGCGGCCGGTACGAGGCGGCGGACCGGAAAGCGTGCCACCAGTAGAGCGCCAGGCTCAGGGTCCGGTACGCCCGGAGCCACAGGTCCTGCACGATCCCCGGGGCCGGCGGTGGGCCGGGGGACGGGCCCGTCGACGGCACGGGCCACGGAGCCGGCGGTGTCGCTGACGGCGCGTCGGCGAGTTCGGGCTGCGCGCGCCGACCGGTGACCAGGCGGGCCAGGCGCAGCAGAACGGGAGCGGAGCGGGCGAGCTCGAACTCCGGGGCCCGCCGCACGGGGACTCCGTCGCCGACGACGCCCGGCCCCGGCGGATAGCCGGCCCGAGACCGGGCGACCGCGAAGATGCTCACCTGCGCTCCGGCCGCCCGCAGGCTGACCGCGGTCTTGAGCACGCGAGAGTCGTGAGCGGCGTGGTTGTACACCAGCACCGCCACCCGGGGCTCCTGCCCGGCCACGCGCGGCAAGGCGACCGGTTCAGCGGTCACGACCACGGTCCCCGGAGGGCCCGAGCCCGGCCAGCGCGGCCTGCTCGGCGAAGTCCGGCTCCGCGGCCACGACCTCATCGAAGCTCCCCCGCGCCACCAGGCGCCCCCGGCGCATGAAGCACACGAGGTCGCTGTGGCGAATGGTCGCGAGGCGGTGCGCGACGACGACGACCGTGACCTCGCCGTGCAGCTCGCGGATGGCGGCCCCGACGGCGGCCTCGGTGCTGGTGTCCAGGGAGGACGTCGCCTCGTCCATGACGAGAACCCATGGATCGGCATAGAGCGCCCGGGCCACGCCGAGCCGCTGCCGTTGTCCCCCCGACAGGCGCAGGCCACGTTCGCCCACGGCTCCGTGGATGCCGCCCGGGCGAGCCTCGATGGTCTCGAGCAGCTGAGCACGCCGCAAGGCCTCCCGCACCCGGTCCTCGTCGATGTCGTCGTCGCGCCAGCTCAGGGCGACGTTGCGAGCGACCGAGGCGTCGAACAGCGAGACCTCCTGGGGCACGTACCCGACCTGCCGACGCCAGCCGTGGACACGGTCGGCCAGCGTCGTGGTGCCGACGAGCACCTGGCCGGAGTCGGGTTCCAGCAGCCCGAGCAGAACGTCGACGAGGGTGGACTTGCCCGCACCCGACGGGCCGACCAGCGCCACGGTCTGCCCGAACGGGAGCTCCATCGATACCTCGTCCACCGCTGGGCGGTCGGCCCCGGGGTAGGTGAAGCTCACCGCCTCCAAGCGCAGCGACGCGGCGTCGTCGGGCCAGCCGTGCTCGTCGCCGGCCTGCGAGGGCGCGGGGTAGCGCTGACCCCGCTGGATCTCGTCCAGCACCTGCTGCGCGAACGGCACGTTCGCGCCCGTGGTCGCCATGATGGTCTGGAAGCGGGTCAGCGAGGGAATGATCCGGAAACCCGCCACGGCGAAGAGCGCCAGTGCGGCCAGAGCACCGGCCAGGCCGTCCTGGAGGTAGCCGATGCCGGCCCCGATGCCCAGCCCGCCGATGAGCGCCGCCTCCAGGACATAGCGGGGGATGGCGCCGAGGAAGGACTGGTCGGCTCGTGCTCGAGAAGCCCGGGTCCGCACGCCGAGGACCACCTCGGCCACCTCGTCCGCCTTCTCCCGCAGCGTGATCTCTTTGAGCGAGTGCACCATCTCACTCACCAACCGCACGGACTGGGTGGAGTAGGCACGGTTGTCCCGGCCGGCCTGCACGGCCCGGCGCAGCACCCACCGGTAGAGCACCAGCCCCACCAGGCCGAAGTAGACCAGTCCCGCCAAGGCCAGCAGCGGCTGTGCGGCCACCAGCACGATCATGACGGCGGCGAAGGTGAAGACCTCACCCGAGAGCTGGGCAAACGGGATGAGCACCCCGCTCACCGTGGCCCCGACACCGACGTCGGTGGAGCGGACCAGGTCGGTGGAGTTGCGCTGCAGGCGCTCGGTCCACGGGGCCCGGAAGGTCGTCTGCAGCAGGTGCGCCCCCAGCGCCTGCTCGAACCGGGCGAAGCGGCGGGTTGCCCACCACTGCAGGGCGATGGCCAGCACGCTCTTGGCGATGATGAGCAGGCCGACGGCCAGCACGACCCCGCGGAAGTCGGCCGGTTCGCTCAGGGTGCCCAGGAGCGGGACATCCACCGGGGCTGCGGTCAGCATCGGGGTCGCCACCAGGGCCAACAGGCCCAGGGCCGCCACATCGAGGGCGGCCAGAGCGCTCTGCAACACCGCGAAGGTCAGGATGAAACGGCGCGCTCCGGTCGGCAGGACCGCGAGCAGGTCGCGGACCGTGCGCAGGAGCAGCAGCATGCTGCCGAGCCTAATCTCGCGCTGCTCCGGATGACGCCCCTACGAGCCGGGGAACCAGGCCCGACCGATCCGTCGTCGCCTGCGCCGCCGGCGGCCCGCGGAGGCCGGTGCGGCCGGCTCGACGGGCGGCTCCGCGTCGTCCGCCGGCAGGGTCGCCTCCCGTTCATCACGCAGGACGCGCCAGCGCTGCACCATCTCCTCCACGTCGACCCGTCCCGCGACCACCGGGGAGGCCTGCGTGGCCACGGGTCGGCGGCGGTCAGCCAGAACGCGTTCGTTGAAGTCCTCGAGCGCCGCTCGCACGGCATCCTCATCCGCGATGTCGGCCAGGGCCTCGGGGTAGGTGGCGCGCTCCCGCCGCAGGGCCATCGGGCCGGGGAGGGCGGCCGACAGGTCGACCTTCTCGCGCTGGAGCATCTGACGCACCCACCAGTCCGGGTCGTGCGGCCGGTCCAGCGAGGCGAGCGGCTCGCCCGCCCCCGGTAGAGCATCGAAGTCGCCGCGACGCTGCGCCTGGCGGATCGTGTGCTCGACCCACGTCTCGATCTGCTCGGCGGTGGCCGCCGGCTCGTCCTTCGAGCCCCGGCGGGTAGGCCCGCGCTCCTCGGACGTGCCTGCCATCGCTCCTCACCTCCTACCGCCACCTGCTGCCGGCCTCACCCCACCCTGGCATGCCGCGACGGACATCCAGCCCCCCTCTTCACGATCGCTGCTCGCGGCCGGCCGCGCCCGTAACGGTCGGGGTTGACGCGGACCCGTCCTCGATCCGAGGTTCTACTTCGGCTGCCACCGCGAGGGACCTCGTCGCTCGGTGACGTCGACCGTGTCGCAGCACGGCCCCTGCCGCGCTCGCCGGAAGCGCCACGGTCACAGCCAGCATCGCCATCGTCACCAGGTCGGGGGCGGTGACCGGCTGAGCCCGCAGCGCCTGCGTCAGCACCGTCAGGAAGAGCCCACCGTAGGCGGCAGCCGAGAGCCACACCACCCGCCGCTGTTCGCGGTCGCTCAGACCGACCAAGCCGCGACGGCCCAGCCACAGCACCAACAGCCCGACCGCAGGCAGGACCTGCAACGAGTGCAGGCCGACGAAGTGCGCTACCCGTAGGTCACCGAACTCGGTGGACCACCCCAGCAGGGGCAGCCCCACGCCACCGTCGGACCCTCCGACGGCGTGCGCTCCGAGCATGGTGCTGCCCGACTCGATCTGCTCGGGGCGGGGGCTGGTCATCGTGTAGGCGCTCACTGCGCCGATGAGCATCATCGGCACCGCGAGGGTGACCGCCAGCCCCACCGGGCCCTGCAGGCGGTGGCGGGCCAACATCACGCCGGCGACCAGCGCCACGACGCTGAAGATGCCGACGCCCGCGCCCATCAGGGTGAACATGAGCCCGTCGAAGGCCGTGGCGAAGTTGAAGTGCGAGGCCACTCCCCGCGAGGCCTGCAGGGTGATGATGACGATCTCGGCGATCATCGACCATCCCACGACCTCGAGACAGATGCGCAGCACGCGCCCTCGCGGCACGAGGTGGTAGATCCAGAGCAGGGCCGGTGCGAAGGCCAGGAAGGACAGGGCGAACTTGAGCGGCTTGTTCCACACGGGGGCGCCGGCGACGACCGTGCTGTCCACCGCCGACATGAACAGCGCGAGCACCACGACGCCGACGTTGAGGAAGAAGAGCAGTGTGACCGCGGGGCTGACCGCCCACCCGGCCCGCACCAGCGTCCTCACGACGACACCGACGTAGACGTGTGATGAGCGGCGGCGCGGTCCAGATGCCACTGCCGCCACGCGAGGAAGAGGGGGAAGGTGAACGCGATGGCCACCAGGAACGACAGGGCGACCAAGGCCCAGGCGCCCCACGGGCTCATCCGCTCACGGCGCGCCTCGACGACGATGAAGGCGCACGCAGCGATCGCCACCACGATCAGGTCCACGGCGGCCGAGGTCGAGGCTGCTGTGGCGAACCACCCGTCCAGATAGTCCTCACCTGCCCGAGCCGACGCGATGTTGAAGTACCAGGTGCCTCCCGCTCCGGCGAGGGCGAGGCCGAGATAGACGATCGCCATGGCGTCCTCCTGTAGTCGGCTGTGGTTAACACTGTTCACCCACGACTGTAGGTTAACATTGTTCACCATGCAAGAGTCGCGGCCACCCCTCACCACGGAGCGCATCGTCGCCGGATGCCGGACCCTCCTGGTCGAAGGAGGGGCGGAGGCCCTGGTGGTGCGGGAGGTCGCCCGGCGCCTGCAGGTCTCGGCCGCCGCGCTCTACAAGCACGCAGCGGGTCGCGACGACCTGCTCACCCTGCTCATCGCCCACTGTCAGGAGGAGGTGGCCGAGGTGTGCGCGGATGCCCGCGACGCCTGCCCGCCCGACGACGCACCGGCGCAGCTGCGCGCGGCGACCGTAGCGTTCCGGCGATGGGCCCTGGATCATCCGCAGGAGTTCCACCTGCTGTACGGCCGGCCGGTGGTGGGTTACGAAGCCCCCGCCGACGGCCCGACCACCCGCAGCGCCCGGCGGTTCGGCGACGTGTTCGCCGGCATCTACGCCCAGCTGCTCCGCGACGGGCGTCTGCGCCTGCCTGACACCGAGGAGCTCCCTCCTGGCTTCACCGGCGCGCCGGCCCACGATCCGGTCCCCCAGGATGCCGGGCTGCCACCGGCTGCGGTCTACCAGTTCGCCAAGGGGTTCCAGCGGATGCTGGGGCTGGTCAGCGTGGAAGTGTCCGGCCATCTGGCGTGGGCGATGACGGACTCCGAAGGCTTCGCCATCCATGAGCTGCGACAGCTCACCGACGAGCTCATCGTGCCGGTCTAGCCGCCTCGAGCACGACGCGCGCCGCATGCCGGGCGCTCGCGTCCAGCGAGCGACGAGCGGCCACCCACTCGACGCGCCGCTCCGCTGCCTCCGCGTCCGGAGCGGCCTCCAGCGTGGCCACCATCGCGTCGGCGACGGCGCCCACGTCGTACGGCACCACCGTGCCGAGACGGTGCTCGGTCAGGTCGGCCGCTGCGGGCCCCGGCCCGGCGTACACCACGGGAGTGCCGCAAGCGAGGGCCGCGAGCACCTTCGTCGGGTAGGCGAAGTCGTAGTCAACGCCCGGTCGCACACTCGCCAGCGCGGCGGCGGCAGCGCGATGCCAAGCCGCAGCGACCGGGGGCTCCACCAGCGGGCGGAGCTCCACCGCACCTCGAGGCAGCTGCCCGGCCAGGCGCCGCAGACGAGACCAGGCGCTGCCGTGGCCGAGAAAGACCAGACTGGCCGCCGGGTGGCGTCGCAGGACCTGGTGCATCGCCTCGATGAAGATCTCGGCTCCTTGCCACTCCGAGGCCGTGCCCGCGTACAGCAAGAACGGCCTCGGCGGCATGTCCGCGGGATCGTGCACGCGCTGGTCGGCGTGCGACTCCTCAGAGCCGGGACGGAAGACCCGTACGTCGACACCGTTGGGCACCACGTGCACCGACCGCGCCCCGAGTGCGCGCACGCGCTCGGCGACCCCCTCGGAGACCGCGATGACCTCCTGCGCCCCCGCGAGCGCGAACCGCTCCGCCAGTCGCAGCACGGTCACGACCTGGCGTGGAGCCTTCGTGGCGGCACTGGCGTCGGACCACACGTCGGCGGCGTAGTAGACGTAGGGGATGCGGTGGCGCTGCCGCCGGCCGCGTAGAGCCAGCACGGCGCGCACCACCGCGCCGGTCGTCGGCGGTGGTTCGACGACGACCACCTCTGGGCTCGCCACAGCCAGTATCCGCAGGGTCAGCGGCAGGTCGAAGCTGAGGTAGGGCAGGTAGCCCCGGACGTATCCGGAGCGGTCGCGCAGCACCGGCCATCGCCGGACGGTGGCCGAGTTCGCGACAGGCTCACTCACGCCGGTCGCGGCGGGGCGGGTGGTCAGGACGGTGACCCGAGCACCGCGCTCCTGCAGCGCGCCGACCAGCGCCCTTAGGCGGAAGGCGGCCGCGGCCTGGTCGGGCGGATAGATGCGCGTGGCGAGCACCACGCGCGGCCCCCCCGTGGCACTCATCGCGTAGCGTCGAGATGGACGGCCCGGTCGTTCTCCGCCCCGTGCAACAGGGCCTCGACCACCTCCAGCGTCCGCACGCCCTCGGCCATCGAGACCACCAGTGACGCGGCGGAACTCCGGCCCCACAATGCGTCGCGGAAGTGCTCCTGCTCCACCCGCAGCGGCTCGCGACGAGCGATGGCGTAGCGGGTCGAGTTGCCCTCGGAGACCCCGCGAAACGTGGAGACCTGGTCCCAGTCCGAGGAGACGTCGCCGTTGGCGTGGAAGGTCAGGTCCCCGGTGAGCATGTCCGCCACCAGCGCCCCCCGCTCCCCCGTGGCCACCGTGCTGCGCGCCTTCATCGGCGACAGCCAGTTGACGGTGTGGCCGACGATGATGCCGTTGGCCAGTCGGCCGGTCGCGACCATCATGTCCTCGTGCTCGCGGCCCGAGCGATGGGTCACCTGCCCGGAGATCACCGCATAGGGGCTCTGGGCGATCCAGGAGGTCAGGTCGATGTCGTGCGTGGCCAGGTCCTTGACCACACCCACGTCGGCGATGCGGGCGGGGAACGGGCCCTGGCGTGAGGTGACGATCTGGTAGACCTCCCCCAGCGCGCCGTCGGCGATGCGTCGTCGCATCTCCAGCAAGGCGGGGTTGCACCGCTCCACGTAGCCGACGCACCCGAGCAGGTCCGAGGCGGTGAAGGCCTCCGCGATCCGTCGACCCGCGGCCGCCGTCGCCGCGACCGGCTTCTCCACCATGACGTGGACACCGGCCTCCGCCAGCTCCAGAGCCACCTCCTCGTGCAGGTGGGTGGGGACGGCCACCATGGCGGCCTCGACCCCCGCGGCGACCAGGCCAGCGGTATCGGGCACGATGCTCACCCCCTCCGCCGCGGCGTAGGTGTCGCCGTAGGGGTCGGCCACGGCCACCAGATCCAGGCCGTCGACCTCCTGGATCACCCGTGCGTGATGTCGCCCCATCGTCCCCAGCCCGGCCAGCCCCATCCGGATCGGGCGCGCGGCCGTGAGGCGCCGGGTACTCATCCGGCCCCCGCCACCACGCGGTTCAACGCCGTCGCGACCCGGTCGCGGTCGCCGTCGCTGAGCGAGGGGTGCACCGGCAGCGAGATGACCTCGGCCGTCGCTCTCGCGGTCCGCGGGAGCTCCTCCTCGGGGGCGAAGCGACGCAGCGCCGGGAGCTCGTGACACGGCGTCGGGTAGTACACACGGGCGGCGACGCCGTACTCCTCCTCCAGCGCCCGCACCACCCGGTCGCGCTCCGCGGCCAGCGCACCGGCGAGCCGGACGGTGTACTGGTGGTAGACGTGTCTGTGCCCTGGCCGCACCGTCGGCACGACCACACCACGGAGGTGGCGGTCGAAGAACGCGGCGTTCGCGCGCCGTTGCGCCGTCCACCCGTGGACCCGAGCCAGCTGCACGCGCCCGATGGCGGCATGCAGGTCGCTCATCCGGTTGTTCAGCCCGACCACCTCGTGCGCGTAGGCGTGGTCCATGCCCTGGTTGCGAAGTCTGCGCACCGCCTGCGACAACGTCCCCGTGGCGCACGCCACCATGCCCCCTTCCCCGGCGGTCATGTTCTTCGTGGGGTAGAGGCTGAAGGTGCCGCAGGCCCCGAACGTCCCCACCGGCGCACCGTGGTACTGCGCGCCGTGAGCCTGTGCAGCGTCCTCCAGCAGCACTGCTCCCACCTGCTGCGCGAGCACCGCCAGGGGCTCGAGATCCGCCGGCTGGCCGTACAGGTGCACGGGCAGGATCGCCTTCGTCCGCGACGTGAGGCGCTCGGCCACCGAACCGGGGTCGAGGGTGAAGGTCTGAGCCTCGATGTCGGCGAAGACCGGGCTCGCTCCGGTCAGGGCCACCGCGTTGGCCGTCGCGGCGAAGGTGAAGGAGGGGACGATGACCTCGTCGCCCGACCCCACCCCGGCGGCCAGCAGGCTGAGGTGCAGCCCGGAGGTCCCCGAGTTCACCGCGACACACTCCCGCCCCGCGACCAGCTCGGCGGAGAACTCGGACTCGAAGGCGGCCACCTCCGGGCCCTGGCTCAACGTCCCCGAGCGCAGCACGCGGTCCACCGCCGCGCGCTCGTCCTGCCCGATGATGGGCCGGGCGGCGGGGATCGGGACCTGCTCACCCATCGACGTCCGGCGCCATACCGTGCTCGTGCTCGCGGAACCTCGCTCCGGAGACGGGGCAGCGCCACACCTGCCCGTGCTCGCGCCGCAACGGAACTCCTTCCGGCCCGACCCAGCCGACCTGTCGGGCGGGCACCCCCACCACCAGACCGTACGCCGGCACGTCCCGGGTCACGACAGCGCCGGCGGCGACGGTGGCCCAGGCGCCGATGCGCACCGGGGCCACGCAGACCGCGCGAGCCCCGATCGACGCGCCCTGCTCGATGACGACCCCCACGGCGCGCCAGTCCTGCGCTGTACGTGACCGGCCATCGGGATGGACGGCGCGCGGGTACTCGTCGTTGGTCAACACGGCGCCGGGCCCGACGAAGACGCCGTCGGCCAGCTCGGCCGGCTCGTAGACCAAGGCGTAGTTCTGCAGCTTGCAGCCTCGACCGAGCCGGACGCCGGGCCCGACGTAGGCCCCGCGACCGACCACGCACTCCACCCCGACGACGGCCTCCTCGCGCACCTGCGCCAGATGCCAGATGGTGCTGCCCGACCCGATCCGGGCGGTCGTGTCCACGTCGGCGCTGGGCAGCACCCGCACGTCTGGGTCGGCGGCCATCAGGCGATCTCTCCTCGCGGGCTCGGCTGCTGGGGTGGGCCAGAATGCCCGTATGACTGTATCGCCCACCAGCGACGATGCGGTCCTCGTCGTGCCCGTCTTCAACGAGGCGGCGGTCATCGCCGAGGTGGTCACCGCGGCGCGGGCCGCGTTCGCCGTCGTGGTGTGCGTCGACGACGGCTCCACCGACGGCTCCGCGGCGCTGGCGCAGGCAGCCGGCGCCACGGTGGTCCGACACCCGTTCAACCTCGGCCAGGGGGCCGCGTTGCAGACCGGAGTGCGCTATGTGCTCGACGCGACACCGGCGGCCTACCTGGTGACGTTCGACGCCGACGGTCAGCATCAGGTCGCCGACGCCGTCGCGATGGCGCGCCACGCTCGCCAGCACGAGCTGGCCGTCGTCTTCGGCTCGCGCTTCCTGGACGACCGCACCCGCCCGGGGGGGCTGCGCCGGCTGCTGCTCAAGAGCGCGGTGTGGCTGACCAACCAGCAGACCGGGATGCGGCTCTCCGACGCGCACAACGGGCTGCGGGTGATCCGCCGGGACGCGGCGATGCGCCTGGACCTGCGAGCGAACCGGATGGCGCACGCCACCGAGATCGTGCTGCAGCTCGGACGGACGCGGCTGCCCTGGCAGGAGTACCCCGTGCACGTGCTCTACACCGACTACTCTCGAGCCAAGGGTCAGTCGCTGATGAACGCGGTCAACGTTCTGCTCGACTCGATCTTGAAGTGAGTCTCGAACGAGTCCGGACGTCCAGCGACACGAGCAGAAGGGGAAGAACGCGACGATGCTGGACCAGCCCCTGATCAAGCTCATCCTCGTGGTCGCGATCATCGGCGTCACCGTGATGTTGAACCGCTCCACCGCCGGAGCCCGGCATGAGGCCGTACGCCGGTTGATGCTGGTCGCGTTCGTCGTGCTGGCTCTGGTCGCGGTGCTCTTCCCGCCGTTCCTGACCTCGGTCGCCCAGGCCGTGGGGGTCGGGCGAGGCGCCGACCTGCTGCTGTACGGACTGACGGTCACGTTCCTGGGCTACGTGGCCGCCAGCTACCGCCGGCTGCGCCAGATGGAGCACCAGGTCACGGTGCTGGCACGCGAGGTGGCCCTGCAGCACCCCCGACCCCCTCGAGACGGGTCCGAGGACGGCTGAGACCCCCCGGCCCCCGGCGCGCGGCTCACCTTCGCGGCAGGGCTCCCAGCTCGGCCAGAACCCGCTCGTACGTCGCCCGGTCGCCCGCGACCACCAGGCCGGCGTCGGCACGCCGTGGGTCGTAGGGCGAGCCGTCGAAGGTGCCGACGTGTCCACCCGCCTCGGTCGTCAACAATGTGCCCGGCGCGTGGTCCCAGGGGTTGGTGCCGCTGTACAGCGCCACGTCGGCATGACCGTCGATGAGGTGGGGATAGTCGACGCCGCAGCAGACCCATGTGAGCTCGATCGGCCCGATGTCCCCCAGCATCCGGCCTAGCCAGTCACGCCGTGCACTCACCGCCCGGACGCGACTCGGGTCGGCGCTGACCGGCGGACGCACCATCCGCCGGCCGTTGTTGAAGGCGCCCGCTCCTCGCTCGGCCACGCAGGACCGCTGGTGCTGCGGCTGGTGGATCCACGACCGCACGCACTGGCCCCCACGCAGCTCGGCGACCATCACCGCGTGGTCCGGGGATCCGTGCACGAAGTTCTTGGTGCCGTCCACCGGGTCGATGGTGAAAGCGTGGTCAGCGGACGCGTAGGCCCGAGCGACACCCGGGTCGAGGGCGCTGGCCTCCTCCCCGAGGATGACGGCCTCGGGGTAGGCAGCACGCAGCCGGGCGGTGATGACCGCCTCGGCCTCACGGTCGGCCACGGTGACGAGATCCCCCGGCGCCTTCTCCTGCACCTGCGCCTCCTCCAGGGCGCGGAAGCGGGGGGTGACGAGGGTGTCAGCCACCTCCTGCAGCAGGCAGAGCACATCCTCGGTGTCCACGACCCCACCCTTTCATCGAACAGCGCCGGCGCCGACCAGGCTCAGCCGGAGAAAGATCGCAGAGCCCTCACCGGCACTGCCGCTGCACAGCCCCCGCTCGGCACCCGGGCGTCTCCTCAACCCCAGACTGAGGTGGCGCCGCTGTGCCCGGCGAGGAAGTCGACCGCAAGAGCCGCAACGGCGACCCCGGCAGCCAGCACGCTGACGACGACGCGGGTCGGCGTCGCGGACAGCCACGACACGCGCCCACCCAGCCGAGGGGACACGACGAACCAGTAGACGACGGTCGTCACCCCCAGCACGATCGCCACCACACCGGCCCAACCGCCCCAATGTGTGTGGTCGGCCAAGGCTCCGACCGGCTCTGCGTTTCCCAGCAGGTTCTCCCCGGCCATCTTCGTCACCCAGGTCGTGACGGCGGTGACCACGCCGAGCAACGGCAGGCCCCACCCGAGCCACCGTCGTAGCGGCGGCACGAGAATGCTGCCGAGCAGGGCCATCCCGTTGGCGGCCAGCAGCACCACGGCGGCGTGCACCATCAGAGGGTGCAGTGGCAGGCCGTCGATCATCCACTCCATCGTTCTTCTTCCCCGAGGTCAGTGCACCGGCTGCGGTACCGAGAGACGAGCGACGTGGCGATGCTGTCCGGGGTGAGGCCGACCCGCTCGAGCACCTGCCCCCGCGAGCCGTGGTCGAGGAACTCCTGGCGCACCCCGTAGCTCCAGACCGGCACCGTCGGCCCCTCACTGGAGGCCACCGCGTACGAGACTGCCGCCGCGACCCCACTGCCGACCACGTTGTCCTCGATGACCGCCACACATCCGGCCCTGCGGGTCTGCGCCACCAGGTCGGTCGAGACCGGCAGAACCCATTTGGGGTCCAGGACCCGTACCGTGAACCCGTCGGCTCGGACCTTCTCGGCCACCTCGATCGCCATCGGCGCCATGGCCCCGACCGAGACCAGCAGCACGTCGCAGGCGCGGTCGGCCGGCTCGTCCTCGCTGAGCACGTCGACGTCGCCGTCCACCCGCACCGCGGGAAGCGCCGCCGGGCTCCCGCCCTTGGGGAAACGGATCACCGTTGGTCCGTCGTCGATGTCCACGGCCTCGCGCAGGGCACGGGCGACCTGCTCCCCGTCCCGGGGAGCGGTCAGCCGCAGGCCGGGCACGATCGCGGCCACCGACATGTCCCACATACCGTTGTGGCTCGGGCCGTCCGAGCCGGTGATCCCGGCCCGGTCCAGCACGAAGGTGACTCCCTGCCGGTGCAGCGCGCAGTCCAGCAGCAGCTGGTCGAAGGCGCGGTTGAGGAAGGTCGCGTAGACCGCGACCACGGGATGCAGGCCAGCGAACGACAGACCGGAGGCCATCGTCACGGCGTGCTGCTCGGCGATGCCGACGTCGAAGACGCGCTCGGGGAAGCGGTCCGCGAACCCGGCCAGGCCCACCGGGATGAGCATCGACGCCGTGAGGGCCACCACGTCCTCGCGCTGCTCGCCCAGCGCCATCAGCGCATCACTGAACTCATCGGTCCAGCTGCGCCCCGAGACCTCGATCGGTAGCCCGGTCTCAGGGTTGATCACCCCGACGGCGTGGAACCGGTCGGCCTCGTGCACGGTGGCCGGCTGGTAGCCGTGACCCTTCTCGGTCAGAGCGTGCACCAGCACCACCCCGCCGTAGTCGCGGGCCCGGCGCAGCGCCGTCTCCATCGCATCGAGGTCGTGACCATCGACGGGGCCGAGGTACTTCAGCCCGAGGTCCTCGAACATGCCCTGCGGACTGACGATGTCCTTGATGCCCTTCTTGACCCCGTGCAGGGCGCCGTACATGTGCTGTCCCACGACGGGCGTGCGGCTGATGTTCCGCTTCCCCCAGTCGAGCACGTTCTCATAGCTCCGGGTCGCCCGGAGTGAGGCCAGGTAGTCCGCCATGCCGCCGAGGGTCGGCGCGTAGGAGCGCTCGTTGTCGTTCACGACGATGACCAGAGGCAGGTCGGGGTCGGCGGCGATGTTGTTCAGCGCCTCCCACGCCATCCCACCGGTCAGCGCACCGTCTCCGATGACCGCCACGGTATGCCGGTGCCGTTCGCCGCGCAGTCGGCGGCCGGTGGCGATGCCGATCGCCCAGGACAGCGAGGTCGAGGCGTGCGAGTTCTCCACGACGTCGTGCGCCGACTCGGCCCGGCTCGGGTACCCCGACAGGCCTCCCTGCTTGCGCAGATCGGAGAAGTCGTGGCGTCCCGTCAGCAGCTTGTGCACGTACGACTGATGACCGGTGTCGAACACGATGGTGTCCCGGGGGGAGTCGAAGACCCGGTGCAGGGCCATGGTCAGCTCGACGACACCCAGGTTCGGGCCGAGATGTCCCCCGGTGCGCGACACCGACGCGACGAGGTAACGGCGAATCTCACCGGCGAGCCTGCCGAGGTCGTTGCCTCGCAGCGCCTTGAGGTCGGCGGGGCCGTTGATCGTGCTGAGCAGTCCCACGACGTGCGCACCCTTTCGACATCGACGTAACACGAGTGTACGTATCGCCCTGCCGTCCACTGTGCCAGAGGCACCTCAGCGTTTGCTGATGGGCGCTCTGACCGACAGCGCCTCCAGCATCATCTCCGCCGCGCGGAGCGCGGCGCGCAGCCGCAGTCCCTCGGCGGTGAGCGCCTCCAGCACGTCCCCGAGGCTGCCGGTGGGCAACAACGGCCCGAGCTCGGGCCGCACGTCGCGCCATGCCCCGCGCATGGCTGCCAGCTCGGCCTGCAGGTGCCGCACGGTGACCCAGGCGAGGGCCACGGGGTGACGCCGCCAGGCGGCATACCCGCGGTAGTCGGCGGGGCACTGGTCGAGCAGCCAGGACGTCGCCGCCTGTTCCCAGCCGGCCACACCGGGGGGCGGCACGCGCGCCGGCCACCCTGGCGGTCCTGAGGTCATGCGAACAAGTGTACGACTCCTCGCCGTCGCTCAGGTCAAGGAGCGCAGCACGTACTGCAGGATGCCGCCGTTACGGAAGTACGCCGCCTCACCCGGGGTGTCGATGCGTACCACCGCGTCGAACTGCCTCTCCTCGCCGGAGCCCCCGGACGCGGGGGTGGCGGTGACCGACACGGTGTCGGGAACCTCGCCCTCGGTCATGTCCGCGATGCCGGTGACGGTGAAGGTCTCCGTGCCGTCGAGGCCGAGCGACTCCGCGTTCTCCCCCTCGGGGAACTGCAGCGGCAGCACGCCCATCCCGATGAGGTTGGACCGGTGGATGCGCTCGTACGAGACCGCGATGACCGCCTTGACGCCGAGCAGCCGGGTGCCCTTGGCCGCCCAGTCCCGGCTCGAGCCCGACCCGTACTCCTTACCCGCCAGCACGACCAGGGGCACGCCCTCTTCGGCGTAGGCCTGTGCCGCCTCGTAGATCGAGGTCTGCTGGTCCTCCTCGGAGCCGGCGAGGAAGTTGCGGGTGTAGCCGCCCTGCACGTCGTCCAGCAGCAGGTTCCGCAGCCGGATGTTGGCGAAGGTGCCGCGGATCATCACCTCGTGGTTGCCGCGCCGGGAGCCGTAGGAGTTGAAGTCCTTGCGCTCGACACCGTGCTCGGCCAGGTACTGCCCCGCCGGGCTGTCAGCCTTGATCGCACCGGCGGGTGAGATGTGGTCCGTCGTCACCGAGTCACCCAGCAGGGCGAGCACGCGCGCCCCCTCGATGTCCTCCAGCGGCTCCGGCTCGGACTGCATCCCCTCGAAGTACGGGGGCTTGCGCACGTAGGTCGATCCGCCGTCCCACTCGAAGGTGTCACCCTCGGGCGTGGGCAGCGAGGTCCACCGCTCGTCACCGGCGAAGACGTCCTGGTAGTCCTGGGTGAACATCTCCCGCGAGATCGACGAGGCGATGGTCTCCTCCACCAGCGAGGCCTCCGGCCAGATGTCCGCCAGGTAGACCTCGTCGCCGTTCTCGCCGGTGCCCAGCGGCTGGGACTCGAAGTCGAAGTCCATCGACCCGGCGAGCGCGTAGGCGATGACCAGCGGGGGCGAGGCGAGGTAGTTCATCTGCACGTCCGGCTGGATCCGGCCCTCGAAGTTCCGGTTGCCCGACAGCACCGCCGTGACCGCGAGGTCGTTGTCGTTGATCGCCTCGGAGATCTCCGGCGCGAGCGGCCCGGAGTTGCCGATGCAGGTGGTGCAGCCGTATCCGACCAGGTGGAAGCCGAGCTTCTCCAGGTACGGCCACAGGCCCGCCTTGTCGAAGTACCCGGTGACCACCTTGGACCCCGGGGCCATCGAGGTCTTGACCCACGGTGGCACGCTGAGGCCGCGGTCCACGGCGTTCTTGGCCAGCAGCGCGGCCGACATCATCACCGACGGGTTGGAGGTGTTCGTGCAGCTGGTCACCGCGGCCACGGCGACGATGCCGTGGTCGATCTCGAAGTCCTGCCCGTCGACGGTCACCGGCACCGGAGTGCTCGCGCGGTCACCGGTGCCCTCCGGCGGCACCGGGGTGATCTTGGGACGGGAGGACTCGCCGGCCTCGTCGTCGACCTCCGGGGACGGGGAGTCCGAGGCGGGGAAGCTCGAGTCGACCTCGTCGTCGAGATCCGAGGCGTCGCTGCCCGGGTTGCTGTCGTCGTGGTCGACGTAGGTGCGCAGGTCGGAGCGGAACTGCTCCTTGGCCCGGGAGACCTCGATCCGGTCCTGCGGCCGCTTGGGCCCGGCGATCGAGGGGACCACCGTGGACAGGTCGAGCTCGAGGTACTCGCTGTAGCGCGCCTCGGCCTCGTCGTCCGGGTCCAGCCACATCCCCTGTTCCTTGGCGTAGGCCTCCACCAGAGCGATCTGGTCCTCCTCCCGGCCGGTGAGACGCAGGTAGTCCAGGGTGACCTGGTCGATCGGGAAGATCGCGCAGGTCGAGCCGAACTCGGGGCTCATGTTGCCGATGGTCGCCCGGTTGGCCAGGGGGACCGCAGCCACGCCGGAGCCGTAGAACTCGACGAACTTGCCGACCGCGCCGTGCTCGCGCAGCATCTCGGTGATGGTCAGCACGACGTCGGTGGCCGTGGCGCCCGGGGGGATCTCGCCGCTGAGCTTGAAGCCGACGACCGAAGGGATGAGCATCGAGACCGGCTGGCCCAGCATCGCCGCCTCCGCCTCGATGCCGCCCACGCCCCAGCCGAGCACGCCGAGGCCGTTGACCATGGTGGTGTGGCTGTCGGTGCCGACGAGGGTGTCCGGGTAGGCGAGGGTCTGG
>Ga0102946_1000048_pt1 | contig 40545 bp, 33 predicted proteins | sample SalPon2A_A_D1_MG_FD_78209 | JGI IMG/M metagenome (GOLD analysis project Ga0102946, IMG submission 78209) | Soil microbial communities from South San Francisco under conditions of wetland restoration - Salt Pond MetaG R2A_A_D1_MG | ecosystem: Environmental > Terrestrial > Soil > Wetlands | place... | reverse complement strand
GGGTCCCGGACAATCCTGATTCGCGTCATCCCGGAAAGGCCACGGGCCTTATCCGGGACCTACTATCTCGCTTAACGGGTGGGTCCCGGATAATCGCTATGCGATTTCCGGGATGACGAACACGTCAATTTCCGGGATGACGAACACGTCAATTTCCAGGATGACGAACACGTCAATTTCCAGGATGACGAAAACGTCAGCTTCGGTGATGATGGTTGGAAGGTTATTCCTTAAGCCCCGACAATTTACCCATAAACTGGCGGTAGTAGCGCAGTTCTTCGATTGACTCGCGAATATCCGAAAGAGCTTCGTGCCTGTTGGCCTTGCTGAACCCGGCAGCGACGTCCGGCGCCCACCTCAGGCTGAGCTCCTTGATGGTACTGACATCAAGATTGCGATAGTGAAACCAGGCGCAAAGCTCCGGCATCAGGCGGGCCATGAACCTGCGGTCCTGGCAAATACTGTTGCCACACATCGGGGAAGCTCCCTGGACCGTCAGGTCCGACAGAAAATCCAGTGTTTGTTGCTGGGCCTGGTCCATCGAAAAACTGCTGCCCAGAACACGATCAACCAGGCCTGAAGCCGTGTGATGTTCAGTGTTCCAGGCATCCATTGCGTCCAGAACCGAACGTTCATGATGAATGGCCAGCACTGGCCCCTGCCCGATCTCGACCAGATCAGAGCTGGTGACCAGAGTGGCGATCTCCAGGATGCTGTCATTGTCAGGTTCAAGACCTGTCATTTCCAGGTCCAGCCAGATGAGGTTTGTTTCTTTGTTGCTCATTAAAACTCAGGGTTTGGAATCAGGCGCCAGATTAACATTTTCTGCCAGCAGGCCAGCGTTCAAATCGAATCTGTTTGTTTATTTTTCTGTAAAGCGTTTGCCTCTGGGAAATAAATGACCCGCACATGGGCATGCCGGGTGATATTCTCCCGCATGTGGGCGATAAACAGAACATGGTCAGCACTGAATTTTCGAAACAGGATTTGGGGAGCGGCATCGTGCTTGTGTCTCACGGCAATCGTGGAAGAGTAAAAACCCTGCATGGTCAGGAGATTGATGTTCACTATCGGCGCGGTGTTGGACGCCCGGTATGCGGCGACCTGGTTGAGCTGGAAGACAACCACGACGGAACTGCGGTGGTCACAGAGATTTCAGAACGAACCAATGTGTTTGCCCGGGCCGACCATCGCCAGAGAAAACAGGTGATTGCTGCAAACCTGGACCAGGTTCTGATTGTTTTGGCTACTCAACCGGCACCCAGTCGGGATTTACTGGAGCGTTACCTGGTCGCAGCACACGGACTTGGTATCAAACCGGTCATCGTGGTCAACAAGACTGACCTGGATGGAAGCAATCAACCGCAACAGGACACACCTTTTTCACGTCTTGCTGATTACACCGGTCTTGGTTACAAGGTCATCAAGTCGTCCTGCAAAGGCAACCCCGGCACGGATGCCCTTCGTGAAGTTCTTGGCGGTCGAATGAGCATCCTCGCTGGACAGTCAGGGGTCGGCAAGTCATCACTTGTGAACCAGCTGGTACCCGACCTGGATATACAAACCGGCGCACTGTCAGACTCGACAGGCAAGGGTCGTCATACCACCACCTCCACCATGATGTATCAGCTGCCACAAGTATCTGGCGAGAGCGGCTACCTGGTGGACTCACCCGGCGTCTGGGAATACGGACTATGGCAACTGGAGCGTGCTGAACTTGAAACAGGATTTATCGAATTCAGGCCTTTCCTTGGCGAGTGCCGGTTTAACGACTGTCTGCATGACAGTGAACCGGGATGTGCCGTAAAAGCTGCGGTGGAATCCGGTCAAATCAGCGAGTGGCGATACCAGTCTTATTGTCGGTTGCTTCATGAGCAGTAGATAAGACCGATCACACCCGGCGCATCACAGAGTTGTATTATATTTCCTGAGCCAACTACCGGAGGTCGAGCAATGACACGGATGACACTGACCCGGAATTTCATCATGGCGCTTATGATGTCTTTCAGCGCCACCGTCGCGGCAGATGTGCTGCTGATTGAACAGGTTCGCGAGGCTGGCATGATGGATGTGCCTTCCAATGGCATGACCATGAACGAGGTGGAAAGCCGTTACGGACAACCCAACACCAGGGGACCAGCCGTAGGCAACCCCCCCATCACCCGCTGGGTTTACGATCGATGGAGCGTATTTTTCGAATACGATGTTGTGCTCTACACCGTACTGGATGAGGGAGAAGTGCTTGGCGACGAGGCAGAAGCCGAAGACTCAGACAGCACTGACGGCTAGGCAAGCTTAAGTAATATTAACGATTGGCCTACCCCGAAAGGCCTGAACGCGGTATCCTTGCGCCCTTCTTAGGAACGTCAATCCCAGAGTTTTCAGAATGTCCGATCCGCAAGCTCCGGAACCTGAGGCGGAAACAGCGCCTGAGTCTTCCGTCATATCAGAACAACCAATACGACAGGTCCAGCGCGACGGCGTTAATTACACGCTGCTGGGCACCGCACATGTTTCCCGCGCCAGTGCAGAAGCCGTGGAAGAAATGGCCAGCAGCGGAGATTACGACGTGGTGGCAGTCGAACTGTGCCAGACGCGCTTTGATGCACTCCGGGGTGAGCGCGACTGGAAAGATCTGGACCTCTACAAAATTATTCGCCAGGGAAAAGCCGGGCTGGTCATGGCCAACCTGGCTTTAAGCGCCTACCAGCGAAGAATTGCCGAGCAATTTGGTATTGAACCTGGCGCAGAAATGCGGGCTGCTGCACGAATTGCTGCCGAGAAAGACATTCCCCTGCAGCTGGTTGATCGCGATCTCGCTGTGACCCTGCGTCGCAGTTATGCCAGCGTGCCCTGGTACAAGCGTTTTTACATGATGACCGGGCTGTTGCTTGGCGTTGTCAGTTCAGATGAAATCGATGAAGAGTCGATCGAGAAACTCAAAGAAGGCGACATTCTTGAATCTACCTTCACAGAGTTTGCCCAGCACTCCCCTGCCCTTTACGAAGCGCTGATTACCGAGCGTGATCGCTACATGGCAGCGGGCTTGCGTGAACAAAACGCAGACCGCAAAGAAGGTAATGTTCTGGTCGTGGTGGGGGCCGGGCACCTGGATGGCCTCGCAAAGCACCTTGAAGGCAGCCACGAGGAGCCAGAACAACTGCGCAACGAATTGTCTGTTATACCACCACGAGCAAAATGGCCCAAACTCATACCCTGGTTGATCATGATCCTTGTGCTCGTGGGCTTTTATCTCGGGTTTTCCAAAAGCCCGGAGCTGGGTTGGAAACTGGTATATTTCTGGGTTGCGATTAACGGCGGGCTGGCCGCACTTGGCGCCCTGATCGCGCGCGCCCACCCCCTGACGATACTCAGCGCGGTGGTTGCAGCACCACTCACATCACTCAACCCAACCATCGCTGCGGGCATGGTGACCGGCCTGGTTGAGTCATACCTGAGAAAGCCGAAAGTCTCCGACCTGGAAAATCTTCGCGACGACGTTACGTCTCTGAAGGGCTGGTTCAAAAACCCGGCCACGCGGATACTGCTGGTATTCTTTCTCTCTAATGTCGGCTCTTCAATTGGCACTTATGTCGCCGGATTCAAAATTTTCGGGGCCCTTAGTTAACTCCCGGAGTCAGAAAAAATGAAAAAACCAGGCTGGTGGCATAACGGTTACAAGTGGGTGATTCTGATCACTTTGCTGGGTACGACGTCGGTCTTTGCCCAGGAAGCAGATGCCCCTGCGGTCGCAGGAAGCTGGATCTCCATTCTGCCGCCACTGCTTGCCATCGTGATGGCGCTGGTATTTCGCCAGGTGATTCCTGCCCTTTTTCTCGGGCTGTGGCTGGGTGCCTGGGCTGTCAGGGGATTTGATTTTTACGGCTTGTGGATGGGTTTGCTGGACAGTTTCCAGGTTCACCTGCTCAACTCATTTGCTGACGCGGATAAGGCTTCAATCATTCTTTTCTCATTGATGATTGGCGGCACGGTGGGGATTATTTCCAGAAATGGCGGGATGCATGGCATTGTCAGGCACATTGTCAGGTGGGCCGACAATGCGCGACATGCCTGTATTGCCACGGCGACCATGGGCCTGGCCATATTCTTTGATGATTACGCCAACACCCTGGTTGTGGGCAACACCATGCGCCCGGTGACAGATTCCATGCGGATATCACGAGCCAAGCTGGCCTACCTGGTCGATTCGACGGCTGCGCCGGTGGCATGCCTGTTCCTGGTGACCACGTGGATTGGCTATGAGGTGGGTTTGATAGGCGATGCGCTGTCATTTATTCCTGACCTCAATGCCGAGGCCTACCTGGTATTTTTATCCACCATTCCGTTCAGCTTCTACCCCATTCTCTGCATCATTTTCGTGTTCATGATCGCCTGGTCAGGACGTGACTTCGGCCCGATGTTCAAGTCTGAAGAGCATGCACAAAAATTTGGATCATATTCAAACCAGGAAGACCGCAATGCCATGGCTGAAGACTGTGAGCCCATAGAACCGATGGAAGGCAAACCCCAGCGTGCCATCAATGCCATTATTCCTATATTCGCGCTGGTTGCCGGTGTGATGGGCGGCCTCTATGTGACCGGTCTGGCTTCCAGTGAACTTGAAAATCCAACCCTGCGCGACATCATCGGCGCGGCCAATTCCTACACGGCGCTGATGTGGGGTTCGTTGATTGGAATGGTGGTTGCTGTGCTGATGACACTGACCCAGCGAATCATGGGTCTGGAGGAAGTGGTCAATGCCTGGTACAAGGGCATGCGTTCCATGCTGTATGCCATGATCATCCTGCTGCTGGCCTGGTCACTTGGCGGCGTCACAGAAATCCTGCAAACAGCAGAGTTCCTGGTTGCCGTGTTGGGAGAAACCCTGCCAGTGACCATGGTTCCCTTGCTGGTATTCCTGCTGGCGGCCGGAACAGCATTTGCCACCGGTTCAAGCTGGGGTTCGATGGGCATTCTGATTCCCCTGGTCATTCCGCTGACATGGGCCATCATGAAGATCAACGGAATGGCTGGGCCGGAGGACATGCATTTGCTGTATTCCTCGATCGCCTGCGTGCTGGCAGGAAGTGTCTGGGGTGACCACTGCTCACCGATATCGGATACGACCATCCTTTCTTCGATGGCGTCGGGTTGCGATCATATCGAACATGTTCGTACCCAGCTTCCTTACGCGTTGGTTGTAGGCATCGTCGCGTTGGTGGCCGGAACAGTCCCTGCTGCATTCGGAATGCCATGGTGGCTTTGTATTGTTGCTGGTGCCGGCATTTTGCTCCTGGTGCTTCGTATATTCGGCAAGCCACAGCAACAATAGCTCAATGACTTTAAGCCCTTATCAGGCCCGGTTTGCTGAAGGTCGGCGGGAGCCAAGCCTGTGGACCGGACTGCATTCCAGCGCCCTGCCCCTGGCGCTTTACAACGCTGCATCGAATGCAGATCAACCTGTACTGGCGATCACCAGGTCCAGCCACCAGGCACATATACTCGCGCAGGACCTGAAATTACTCGCCCTTGGAGACCTGCCGCTCAAGCTGTTCCCCGATCACGAAACCCTGCCCTACGATCCGTTTTCGCCTCATCCGGACATCATCGCTGAGAGACTCAGCACCCTTGCTGAAATCGTATCTCTTAAAAATGGGATCGTGGTGGCCTCAGGTGACGCACTGATGCAGCGGCTCCCACCTGCTGATTACCTCAAAGCACGGGCATTTTCGCTGGAAAGCGGCGAAAAACTGCTGGTCGATGAATTTCGTCAAAAACTGGTTCACTGTGGCTATGAAGCATCCGAGCAGGTTTACCAGGCCGGTCAATATGCAGTGCGCGGATCCGTCATCGATCTTTACCCGGCTGGCAGCGATGAGCCATACAGAATCGATCTGTTTGATCAGGAAATCGACAGCATTCGCACGTTTGACCCGGAGAGCCAGCGCTCCACCGGAGTGGTTTCCTCGATTGATTTATTACCAGCAAGGGAATATCCATTTGATGACGATGCAGTCAATGCCTTTCGCCAGGCGTTTCGACTGCGTTTTGATGGCGATTTGCGCAATGTTCCGTTGTACCAGGACATCCGGACAGGAACGCATCCGCAGGGTCTTGAACAGTATCTTCCGCTCTTCTTTCAATCCACCAGTCACCTGACCGACTACTTTTCTGTTGCACCGATTTTCTTTATCCAGGTTGGCGCCACCGAGGCAGTAGAGGCACAGCATCAACGGACCGGCGAGCGTTGGGAACAGCGCCGTCATGACGTGGAACGTCCGCTCCTCGAGCCAGGTGAATTGTTTTTTGAACCGGATGATTTCAGCACCAGGTTGCAGCAACACAGCCAGGTCTTCTGGATCAGGGATGATGACGACGAGGCGGATTTGTTGTCAGTTAATCGGACCCTTCCGACACAAATTACATTCAATTCACAAGCTGCACCGAATTTGCCCATTCATGATCGCGGTCATACAGGTGGAGAGGCTCTGCTGGACTTTTGTGAGTCATTTGCCGGACGGATCCTGTTTGCAGCCGACACGCCTGGACGCCGGGAAATGCTTCGAACCACGCTCACGGCATTTGGCATATACCCGGACACCCATGAAACCTTCAGATCATTTTTTGATGCATCGGGTCGGATTGGCTTAAGCGTACTGCCGGTCGAGGATGGATTCGAAATTCCAGGTGAGCTTGTGCTGATCACCGAGTCACAGCTGTTTGGCGGTCGCAGCAGACCCCGGGCCGAGCGCAATTACGCCGAGAGAGATCCCGAATCCATCATTCGGGACCTGACTGACCTGGCTCCGGGTGCGCCTGTGGTCCACCAGGACCACGGAGTGGGTCGCTACATGGGCCTTGAGCCCCTGACCATCGATGATCGTGATGCCGAGTTCCTGATGCTTGAATATGCAGAAGGGGACAAACTCTATGTGCCGGTCTCGTCCCTGCACCTGGTGAGTCGCTATACCGGAAGCTCTCCGGACACAGCACCCCTGCATCGCCTTGGCAGCCAGCAATGGGAAAAGGCGCGCAAACGGGCGGCCAAAAAGGTTCGGGACGTGGCTGCCGAACTCCTGGACCTGTATGCCAGGCGTTTTTCGAGATCGGGCATCCCTTACCCGCTCGATCAGCGACTCTACTCAGAATTTATATCCGATTTTCCTTACGAAGAAACGCCTGACCAGGAAACTGCCATCAAGGCGGTGATTGGGGATATGGTGGATGGCAAACCCATGGACCGGGTGGTTTGTGGGGACGTTGGTTTCGGCAAAACCGAGGTCGCCCTGAGGGCTGCTTTTGTTGCGGTCCAGGCCGGCAGACAGGTGGCCTTGCTGGTACCAACCACTTTGCTTGCGCAACAGCATTTCAATCATTTCAGCGACCGGTTTGCAGACTGGCCTGTGAAAATCGAATTGATGTCCCGTTTTCGCAGTGGCAAACAGATCGATACGGTTCTTGAAAAGCTATCCAATGGCCAGGCCGATATCGTCATCGGTACCCACCGCTTGATCCAGAAGGATGTGCGGTTCAAAGACCTTGGCCTTGTCATCATCGATGAAGAACAGCGTTTTGGCGTCAGGCAAAAAGAACGACTCAAGCAGCTCCGCAGCGAAGTGGATTTGCTGACCCTGACTGCCACGCCGATTCCCCGGACACTCAACATGGCAATGTCGGGCGTTCGGGATTTGTCCATCATCGCCACGCCTCCCGCCCGAAGGATGGCGGTCAAGACGCTGATCACACCCTGGGAAAAAGGAATTCTTCGCGAGGCTCTGCAACGCGAGATACAACGTGGCGGACAGGTTTTTTTCCTGCATAACGAGGTCCGATCGATTGACCGCATTGCAAGAGAGGTGACGGAACTGGTACCCACTGCGCGGCTTGCCATTGCGCATGGTCAACAACCGGAACGCGAACTTGAACGCGTCATGCTCGATTTTTACCGCCAACGTTTCAATGTACTGGTGTGCACGACCATCATCGAAAATGGCATCGATGTGCCCACAGCCAATACCATCATCATCAATCGTGCTGATCGCTTTGGCCTCGCCCAGCTTCACCAGCTTCGCGGTCGTGTTGGCCGGTCACATCACCGGGCTTATGCCTATCTCGTGGTTCCTGACAAGCGCAGCATGACTTCCGATGCCCGCAAGCGGCTTGAGGCCATCGCCTCTCTTGAAGAACTGGGCGCGGGATTTACACTTGCCACGCATGACCTGGAGATTCGGGGTGCGGGTGAATTGCTGGGCGATGAGCAAAGCGGCCAGATCAATGCCATTGGCTTCAGCATGTACAGCGAAATGCTGTCACGTGCGGTTGATGCACTTAAACAGGGCAAGGAAATCGATCTCGAAGGTCAGTGGGACAGTGGTATTGAAATCGAATTGCACCTGCCGGCACTGATCCCGGATGACTACCTTGCAGATGTGAATGCCCGCCTGACGCTCTACAAGCGTATTGCGAGTGCGACAGGCCCTGGTCAACTGCGGGAATTGCAGGTTGAGATGATCGATCGGTTCGGTTTGCTTCCGGATGCGGTCAAAAACCTCTTTGAAATTGCCGGAATCAGGCAACGTGCCGCCACAATTGGCATTGATAGGATAGACTTTGCTGGCACCGGTGGACGCATCGATTTTCATGCCGAGGCTAAAGTAGACCCAGGCGCCCTGGTGAAGCTGATTGCGGAACAATCAGATTGCTATGCCCTGGAGGGCCCGGAAAGATTGAGAATCAGCCGGGGTGAAGCAGATTCACAAAGTCGTATACAGATCATAAAGACACTACTGGAAAAAATAAGTCGAAACGATACTGATGCTTAAACATTTAAATTCAAAGTGTTATATCGTTTTTATGATCTTAATTATCGTTTGCTTTTACTGTTCAACTGCAAGCGCCCAGGAGCGAATTGCTTATCGTGTCGAAGTCGTGGTGTTTCGCCTTCTCGATTCGCAGTTTCCACCGGAGGCGGTACCGGAACCACGCGATTTCACTGAGGCACTCGACCTGGTTGATCGCCAACTCAGAATTGAGCAATGGGATGCGCAATGGCCACGCATGACCGAAGCACAGATCGCCGAACTGGCAGTTTCACCACCCTTAACCATCAGGGCTTCCAACTTTCCGGAAATTGAAGGCATATCCCTGATCCCCGATCGCAGTGAGCAGATGAGCAATGTCTGGCGCAACCTGAGGCTCAGTGCCGAATATCGCCCTGAAGCATACCTCAGCTGGCAACAGGCGGCCGAAGGCGACTTTCCTCACCTTCGCATCCACAACGATGAAGTCATACTTGTGGAAGATTCCTATGCTGATCAGCGTGTAGCGCCACCGTTGACAGAGGACGAAAACCCGCCATGGAAACAACAGATATTTTTTTATGACCTGGAAAAGGGACAATTCAGCCTCGAGCCGATTCCGGAACCTGAGTATCACTATTCGCTAGAAGGACAGATTCGCCTCAGGCGCTCTCGTTTCCTTCACGTGGACCTCGACATCAGTTATCGATTGCCTGCACCCAGCACGCTCCAGGGCCTCTCAGGCCCGCCTCTCCAGGTCAGGTACCAGGGCTACCAGACATTCACCAATGTGCAATCACGGCAAGTACGAACCAACCGCCTGGAGTATTTCGATGCGCCTGTGCTGGGCGTCCTGGTTTGGATTACACCCATTGAACGCAGTGATGAAACCGATGCCCGATAAGGCCCAACCTCATTTAACCCGGATTAATCAGAGTTGAAATTATGAATCTTGAAAAGGTTATTTTTGCTTTTTTCGTTGTTCTGGCACTGACGCTAAACTTTGGCTTCTTCTTTGGCGAGATTGACAACATTGATCATCATCATCCCTTCGAACTGGCAGCCGCGCTTGCTGCAAGCCTGATTGCCACGGTGGTTAAATTCGGCGATCGGTCACAAATGGGCGCCGTACTGCTGGCCACCAGCCTGGTCGCGGACCTGCAACTGATCATGGCGGCATTTATTTGGGCCTGGGCCGTCTATGTCTCCGAAACCGGCGTAAGCTCGGAGGTGCTATCCAGCATCATCTCGATGTCCGGCGGAGCCCTGCTGGCCAACCTGGTATCCGTCACCCTCCTGGTGGCTGAAACCATTGTCATCCGGCGTTGATCTGCCGCTGGCCTGCAAGCTGAAAGACCGGTCATGAACGACACCATCTGGCTGACCCTGCGGCGACTACGCACGCCGCTGATTGCGATGATCGTCATCTATTCGCTGTCGGTGTTCGGTTTGCTGCTGATTCCTGGACAGGATGCCGATGGCAATCCCTACACGCTGAAGATTCTTGATGCCGCCTATTTTGTGGCCATCATGGCGACCACCATTGGCTTCGGTGAAGTTCCATTTGACTTCACCGATGCACAACGTCTGTATGCATACCTGGTTGTCTTTCCCAACGTTGTTGCCTGGCTGTATTCAATCGGTACGATCCTGGCATTGTTTATTGATCCGCAATTCAAGGCAGTGATGCACCGGGGACGATTCGCACAACGCGTCAGGTGGCTTAGTGAGCCTTTCTACATCGTTTGTGGCTTTGGCAGCACCGGCAGCATGATCACGGCAGGCCTCGGCAGAAGAGGCATCTCGGCCAGCGTGCTCGAAGGCGATGAAAGTGTTATTCATCATAAGAGCCTTGACGATGATTTTGCCCAGACACCTGCACTACATGCCGATGTTACCGACAGGCGTTTGCTGGAAGTTGCCGGACTCAACAACCCGCTTTGCAAGGGCGTCATCGCGATCACCAACGAAGACCACGCCAATCTGACAGTGGCCATCACTGTCAAGTTGCTGCGCCCGGAGCTGCCTGTATTCGCACGCAGTGAAACCGAGCGCACCTCCCGCAACATGGCCTCGTTCGGAACGGACTACATCATTGATCCTTACGCCATATTTGCCGAGCGGATGTTCCTGGCACTGAGTTCGCCAATCAAATATCTGCTGCAGGACTGGCTGATCAGCGTACCTGGCTCTAAATTACGAGACACCATAAATCCGCCTTCCGGCCGATGGATCATTGCCGGACTGGGACGGTTCGGCTCGCGTGTTGCCGAGAGCATGCTCAAAGCTGACCAGATTATTACAGTCATTGATGTGCACGCCGAACGGCTTTCAGGTTTCGATAACGTGGTCCAGGGCAGAGGAACGGAGGCTCACACCCTGGAAGAAGCGGGTGTTGATTCCGCCTGTGGAATTATTGCCGGTACCGACGATGATATTGACAACCTCTCGATTGTCATGACTGCGCGTGAACTGAACCCGAAAATATTCGTCGTGGTGCGTCAGGAGAGCCAGCCCAATGACGAATTGTTTGATGCCTCAGGCGCCGACCTGATCGCACGTCGTGGTTTTATTGTTGCACGCAGGGTACTGGCCGTTGCAACCACTCCCCTTTTGCAGGCATTTCTGGAATACGTGGTTCGCAACGATGACTCATTCGCACAAAAGGCAATTGCACGTTGCGAAGATGTATTGCACGGGAGAGCACCAAACCTGTGGACCGTCGAGATCACTGACGAACTGGCTGAAGGTGTGAAAACCGCGGTGGAAAATGGAGTCGAGGTCAGGCTAAACCATGTCAATCACAATACACGCAGTGAGAACACGGAGCGTCTGGACTGTGTGTGCCTGGTTATTGAAAGAGGCGCATCCCGCAAATTCCTGCCATCGGATGAGCAGGATATCCTTGCCGGGGATCGATTGTTGTTTGCCGGACGTGGCCCTGCCCAACGCGAGGTATTGTGGACATTGAGTTCTCCCGATGCGCTTCTGGCATATGCCACCGGGCGACATTTACCCAGCGGGTCAGTTGGCCGCTGGATTCAAAACTGGCAGGAACAGCGACAATCGGCAGCGAGTAAACCTGAAAAGCGGACGTAAATTCACATCAGATTTACAGGTTAGATATTCAGGGTAAAAGTGTCTGCATCTGCCAGGAATGGCAGGTCACGTCGCAATGTCCGCAGACCATCCAGATCGAGCGTCACAATTCGAGCGGCCACTTCGCCACCCAGGTTCAGAAGCTCCTCACCAAGTCCGTCATAGGCTGCACTCAACCCCAGGTATTCCAGACCATTTCCGTCTCTGCCGACACGGTTGATTCCTATGGCGTATGCCTGGTTTTCCAGGGCTCGTGCTTTCAGCAAAGCACCCCAGGCTGTCGCCCTCGTTGCTGGCCAGTTGGCAACAAACACACTCAGGTCGTAATCATCGCGGTTTCGACACCAGACCGGGAACCTCAGGTCATAACAAATATTCAGCGCAATACGCCAGCCCCTGAAGCTGACGATGACACGTTCTTTTCCGGCGCTATAGAGCTTGTGTTCACCGCCATGTGCAAACAGGTGACGTTTGTCGTAATGGGAAATCGCCCCATCCGGCGTGACGAAAAGAAAGCGATTCAATCGTTTGCCGTCTTCGCCAATGACAACACTTCCCCCAACGGCCGCATCAAACTTCCTTGCAAGCCGTCGCATCCACTTGGCTGCCTCACCTTCCATGGACTCGGGTTCGCGGTCCAGATCGCCCAGGAAACCGGTGGTAAAAGTCTCGGGAAGCAGAATCAGATCAGCTTTGTCATGACTGAGAGAACCCTTGATGAGTTGCCCCAATTGCTCAAGATTTTCAGCTGGTTTCTGCCAGCGCAATTGCGGCTGAACCATGAGCACACGAAGTTTGTTGCCTGGCCCTCCGTTCATTTGTACCAACCTGTCGTTCATTTGTTTTAACCCTGTTTTTCTGGTCGCATATAAGGGAACAAGAGCACATCCCTGATTGAGGCCTGGTTGGTGAACAGCATGACGAGGCGATCAATACCAATACCCTCTCCGCCGGTCGGTGGCATCCCGTATTCCAGCGCACGAATATAGTCATCGTCAAAGTGCATCGCTTCAGAATCGCCCGCATCCTTCGCCTCGACCTGTTCACGAAAACGATCAGCCTGATCTTCAGGGTCATTGAGCTCAGAAAAGCCGTTGGCGATCTCGCGACCAGCGACATACAGTTCAAAACGGTCAGTCACCCGCGGGTCATCGTCATTGCGTCTCGACAGGGGAGACACCTCGGTCGGGAACATGGTAATAAATACCGGGTCTTGCAGATGCTCTTCCACGGTGGCATCAAAAAGTGCCATCAACATCCGGCCTGCACCCCAGGAAGCATCGACGTGCACTTCTTTTTCAGCGCAAATTGAACGCAACGCTTCTTCATTCCAGAGGTCAGCTTTCTCCAGGTCGGGGTTGTATTTGCGAACCGCATCTTCAACAGGCAACCGCGCAATTGGCTGACCAAAGTCTAGCTGTAAGCCCTGGTATTCAATGACTGTTTTGTCGGTCAGCTTCACTGCAAGTTCACGCAGCATGGCTTCGGTCATGTCCATCATGTCGTTGAAATCGGCAAACGCCCAGTAGAATTCAAGCATCGTGAATTCAGGATTGTGACGGGTCGAGACGCCTTCATTTCTGAAACTACGATTGATCTCATAAACCCGACCAAGGCCGCCAACAATCAGCCGCTTGAGGTATAGCTCAGGCGCGACACGCAGGTAAAGATTAATATCGAGCGCATTGTGATGGGTCACAAATGGACGCGCTGCTGCGCCACCGGGAATCGGATGCATCATGGGCGTTTCAACTTCCACGAAGTCCCTGCCCGGTGCTTCCATAAAATCGCGAAGAAAAGAGATAATCCTGGAGCGCGCAAGGAAAACCTTCCTTGAATCGTCGTTCACAATCAGGTCCACATAGCGCTGGCGATATCTTTGCTCGGTATCGGTCAGCCCGTGCCATTTTTCGGGCATTGGGCGCAGTGACTTGGACAGCAGCCTCAGCTCGGTCAGCCTGACCGAAAGTTCACCCTTGTTGGTGCGTGTAATTCTTCCACGGCCGCCCACGATGTCGCCCACATCCCAGTGTTTGAAAGCGGCAAACACACCCTCGGGAAGATTGTCGCGCTGGACCATCAATTGCACCGATTCGTCATGATCCTGGAGACGCACGAATGCGATTTTCCCCATCACGCGCTTGGCCATCATTCGTCCGGCCACTGCAAATTCTTCATCAACCGATTCCAGCGATTCTTTGTCGTCATCCCTGAATCGGTGTTGCAACCCGCCTGCCGTGACATTGACCCGAAAATCATTGGGAAAGGCCTGCCCGGTTTTGCGCAACTCCGAAAGTTTGGCACGACGCTCGGCAATCAGCCTGCCTTCATCTGCAGCCGGATTTTCTGAATGACTCTCCTGCGAGGAGGCTTTTTGGTTGTTGTCTTCCAATGTTTTATCCTGTTACGAAACCATGCTTCCGGGCATCCGTACTTCTACAAGCCCTGCTTCAAAGATGCTTCCACAAAGGGGTCAAGATCTCCATCAAGCACCCCCTGGGTATTTCCGATTTCAATGTTGGTTCGAAGGTCCTTGATCCGTGACTGGTCCAGAACATATGAACGAATCTGGCTGCCCCAGCCAATGTCTGACTTGGTTTCCTCCAGCGCTTGCTGCTCTTCACTGCGCCTGGAAAGCTCGTGCTCGTATAGGCGCGCACGAAGCTGTTTCATCGCCTGGTCCCTGTTCTTGTGCTGAGACCGGTCATTCTGACATTGAACCACGATTCCTGTGGGTTCATGTGTGATTCGAACCGCTGAATCGGTAGTGTTCACATGCTGACCACCCGCACCGGAAGCACGGTAGACATCAATTCTCAGATCAGCCGGGTTGATATCGATCTCGATGTTGTCATCGATTTCCGGGGATGCAAAAACTGCAGCAAATGAAGTGTGACGACGGTTTCCGGAATCAAAGGGAGACTTGCGCACCAGGCGGTGGACACCGGTTTCCGTGCGGCACCAGCCGTAAGCATAATCACCCTCGATATGGATGGTTGCGCTTTTGATGCCAGCGACATCACCAGCCGAGACTTCAACCAGGTCGGCTTTCCAGCCACGACGTTCTGCCCAACGCAGATACATCCTTAAAAGCATCTCCGCCCAGTCCTGCGCCTCGGTGCCGCCAGAACCGGCCTGGATATCCAGGTAACAGGGCCTGCCGTCCATTTCACCGGCAAACATTCTCTGGAATTCAAGATCCTCGACCTGCTTTCGCATACCATCCAGGTCAGCTTCAACAGAAACGAGCATTTCTTCATCATTTTCTTCGATGACAAGCTCAAGCATTTCCTGCGCATCATTGAGTCGCTCTGTCAGGCTCTCCAGACCACCGACGATTCGCTCAAGACTGGCCCGCTCTCGCCCAAGGGACTGGGCCTTTTCCTGGTCACTCCAGACATCAGGGTTTTCCAGCTCACGGTTGACTTCCTCGAGGCGTTCTTTCTTTGCCGGGTGGTCAAAGATACCCCCTGAGCGCATCGACTCTGCGCGTCAGGTCTTCCAGCAGGCTTTTCTGTGAGCCGGTTTCCAATGGTCTGTCTCCTGATTTCTTCAATTCATTTCGTGCGGACTGCGTCTTGTCCTGGGCCATCCGGATAGCTCTGAGCCCCAGACGACAGGCATGCCATGACACGACGCGAAGCCGAGCATTTTACATCAGACCAACTATACTAAAAGCGTTTGGGACCGACTTGAGCAAAAGGTCTGTAAATAATCATCGACTCATCAATTATTTGGAGGGAGATTTTATGATTCGTCTGACAATGTTCCTGGCGGCAATCCTGCTCGCAAGCAGTTACCCAACCATGGCCCAGGAAGGTCCCGAGGGTAACGTGGCGGAAGCCTGGATTGTGAATGTTGATATGGCCTCGCAGCCTGCTTTTGAGGAGGCTTTCAAAGCTCACGTCGACGTTCGAAAGAAACACAACGATCCGTTTGAATGGCATGTCTACGTTCAGGAAACCGGTAACAGCATGTCGACCTACATGATCAGGGCCTGCTGCTTTGCATGGGCCGAAAAGGATGCCTATGAAACATGGGGCGAGGAAAATCCCGAGGTTAATGCAGACTGGGGAGAATATGTACACCCCCATGTCAGCAGCTACGGGCATCACTATTCAACGCTTGATTTTGCCAACAGTAACTGGCCCGATGATGGTTCCGAAATCAATTTCGTTGGCGTCACCAGTTATCAAATCAAGACCGGACACTCGGCGCAGTTTGAAGCGGTCAAGGCTGAACTCAGCCAGATTGCACTTAACGAGGGTTGGGCACAAGCGGGTCATCACTGGGCATGGACCAGTTCTGTTGATGGAGCAAACACTGTCAACCTGGCCGTCCCGCACGAAAACTTTGCCAGCATGGCGACACCGGATCCGGATTTCTTCCAGTTCCTGAGCCAGCATTTGGGATCAGAAGAGGCTGCCGCCGGGATTTTTCAGCGCTTTACCGATGCCACCGATGGTTCTGACTACACCATCTACCGTCACCGGAGCGATTTGTCGATGTCCGACTCAGATCAGTAGTCGATTTTTCTGCACATAACGCCCCGCGATTCTGATCCGGGGCGTTTTTTTTAACCGGAAACGAAATGCTCAATCAGAAGCTGGCAACGCTCCCTGCCCTGCCAGCGATTGACATCCAGACGGTAAAGCATACGAACCGTTTGGGAGCCTGATCCGCCGGCTGCACGCTCCAGATCTTCTGGTAGCTGATTAAATGCAATCGCGTCCATTGCCTGGTTACCGTCAATTGCCCGAAGAGACATCTTCAAATGCTTTTCGCCAACGATCCTCTGGTCAACCACCTCAAAATAGCCGTCGAACAGAGGTTCGGGATACCGTTGGCCCCATGGGCCGGACTGTTCCAGGCTCAGAGCCAGTTCCAGGTTAAGTTCGCGATGCCCAAGTTCGCCATCAGTCCGAACTTCGTTAACAGGCTCGGCACCATCCAGTTGATCGGAGATGGCTTTTTCAAATGCACTGGTAAATACCTCCAGACTCTTTCGATCCATGGTCAGGCCCGCAGCCATCGCGTGGCCGCCAAAAGCCATCATCAGACCTGGATTGAGCGCATCAACGACCGCCAAAGCATCCCGTATGTGCAATCCGCGTATTGAACGCGCCGAACCCTTGATGATATTTGAGCCGGCAGATTCAGGCGCAAAGGCAACAACCGGCCTGTGAATCGTATCTTTTATCCGTGATGCCACCAGGCCAACCACTCCCTGGTGCCAGCCCTCATCAAACAGTGTCAGTGCTGAAGGCAGAGACTCGCCTTCAAGCTTCTCCAGGAGCTCCTGGACGGTCTGCATTGCTTCGCGCTGCATATCCTCCTGCAGGTCACGACGTTGCCGATTGAGTGAATCAAGCTGACCTGCCAGTTCCATAGCCTCGTTTCGGTCGTTCGAAATCAGGCAGCGAATTCCAACTGACATATCTTCAAGCCGACCTGCTGCATTAAGTCGTGGCCCCACGGCAAACCCGAGGTCTGATGCTTTGACATGGCGATAATCCCGATCAGCGACACGCAGGAGAGCCATGACACCCGGGCTTGCCAATCCGCGCCTGATTCGTTCAATTCCATTGCGCACCAGGATTCGATTGTTGTGATCCAGCGGCACCAGATCAGCCACGGTTCCAAGCGCAACCAGGTCCAGCCATTGCGACATCTGTGGCATTTGAGTGTTGGTACCAAACCAACCCTGTGAATCAAGTTCCCTGCGCACCATTCCGAGCAGGTAGAACACGACGCCCACCCCGGCGAGTGCCTTGCTGGGAAATTCATCATCATGCAGGTTCGGATTAACAATGGCTGTTGCTGCAGGCAACGTCTCACCAGGAAGGTGGTGATCGGTCACGATCACCTCGCAACCGAGCTCTGCAGCGCGGTCGACGCCTGCAATGCTGCTGACGCCGGAGTCAACGGTTACGATCAGGTCAGGTGGATCATCGGCCAGGGTGTCGACCAGCGGGACGGTCAGTCCGTAGCCGAATTCAAAACGATTGGGAACGCGAAAATCAACCCGTTGTGCGCCCATTGCTGTCAGTGCACGAACAGCCAGTGCACTACCGGTAGCGCCGTCAGCATCGAAATCACCCACGATCAGGATCTTTTCGTTGTTTGTAACAGCGCTTGCCAATCGTCGTGCAGCACGGTCCACATCACCCAATCCTTCGGGCGACAACATACGGGCCAGCGTCAGCGTGATGTCTGCTTCGGAGGAGACGCCACGGGCAAGGAATACTCTTCGAAGTACCGGGTGAATGGTTTCAGGAAGCTGGTCAGCGTCCCCTGCCAATGGGCGCCGGATGACCTGTTCCGGGGAAAGAGGCTTCAAATGTAAGCGACTTTGATGATCTCGTATTCCTGTTCACCACCAGGCGTCTGTACAACGACTTCATCTTCCTCACTGCGTCCAATCAGGGCCCGTGCAATCGGTGAGCTGACGGCGATCCTGTTTTCATTGATGTCTGCCTCAAGATCACCAACGATCTGGTAGGTGGTCTCTTTATCGTTGTCTATGTTGATGACCGTCACGGTGGCACCAAACACCACCTTGTCGTTGGCGTGCACTTTTGAGACATCGATAATCTGGGCGCCAGCAAGGTTTGTTTCCAGGCGCTGAATTCTACCTTCGATAAATCCCTGTTGTTCACGTGCGGCGTGATATTCGGCGTTTTCCTTGAGGTCGCCGTGTGCGCGGGCTTCAGCAATGGCCTCAATGACTTTTGGGCGATCTACTTTCTTAAGGCGCGCCAGTTCCTCGCGAAGACGGTCAGCACCGCTTTGTGTCAATGGTGTTCTCATGTATCTATCCGTGTTCTGAGAGTTACTTATGGACTAAAGATCAAGACCACGATGAAGCTGCTGCAGGCTGTGTACGGCAAAATCATTCTCATGATCCAGGGCTCGCAGCGTTGCGAAGCCGCCGGCAATGGTGGTCGAATAGCTAATATTACGCTGTAAGGCTTCCCTGCGTATAGAGTACGAATCCCGAATTGCCGTTTGCCCCTCCGTGGTGTTCACGATAAACCGGATTTCGTCGTTCTTGAGCAGGTCAATGATATGCGGCCTGCCCTCGACGACCTTGTTGATGTGCTCGCAGGCAATGCCTCTACCGGTGAGAAAATCAGCGGTACCGTGGGTCGCCACCAGTTCGAATCCGCGACCAATCAATTCTCTCGCAATGGGTACCAGTTCCATTTTGTCATTATCCCTGACGCTCAGGAATGCCTTGCCCACGGCAGGAAGGCTTTTTCCGGCCGCTCTCATGGATTTGGCTCTTGCACCACCAAAACTCCAGGCAATACCCATCACTTCGCCGGTTGACCTCATCTCAGGACCGAGAATCGGGTCGACACCCTGGAACTTGATAAAGGGGAACACCGGCTCCTTAATTGAATAGAAGTTAGGTAATATTTCTTTTGTATACCCTTGTATTTTAAGTGATTTACCCGCCATTACCTTCGCAGCCACACCGGCAAGAGGAACACCGGTTGCTTTTGATACAAATGGGACCGTGCGGGATGCGCGTGGATTGACTTCGAGCACGTAGATATCGGTACCGCGCACGGCAAACTGTGTATTCATCAGCCCCACCACACCGAGTTCGAGCGCCATCAGCTTCATCTGACGCCGTATTTCGTCCTGTACGGCTGGCAACAGCGAATACGGTGGAATGGTGCAGGCTGAATCCCCGGAATGAACTCCGGCCTGTTCAATATGTTCCATGATCCCGCCAATCAGGACCGTTTCACCATCACAGATGGCGTCTACATCGATTTCCTTGGCATGATCCAGGAACCGGTCCAGCAAAACCGGCGAATCATTGGAGACCTGGACCGCCTCGTTCATGTAGCCCCGCAATTCATCTTCGCCGTGCACAATATCCATGGCACGGCCACCAAGCACGTAGGATGGCCTGACAACGATGGGATAGCCAATTTGTTCAGCACCGGCTACCGCTTCATCAATACTGGAAGCGGTCCGGTTGGGTGGCTGTTTCAAACCAATTTTTTTGAGCATGCCCTGGAAGCGTTCACGGTCCTCTGCACGATCAATTGCATCCGGCGTTGTTCCGATAATGGGGACACCTGCAGCCTCAAGTGCCCTGGCCAGTTTCAGGGGCGTTTGTCCGCCAAACTGAACGATCACGCCGCTCGGCTTTTCCTTTTTAACGATTTCGAGGACGTCTTCGAGTGTCAGTGGCTCAAAATACAACCTGTCAGACGTGTCGTAGTCGGTCGAGACCGTCTCGGGATTACAGTTGACCATGATGGTCTGGTAGCCGTCTTCACGCAGGGCAAGCGCTGCGTGGACACAGCAGTAATCAAATTCGATACCCTGCCCGATTCTGTTAGGACCACCACCCAGAACCATGATCTTCTTGCTGTCATCCGGTTCGGATTCGCACTCTTCCTCGTAAGTTGAGTACATGTAGGCCGTTGTGGTTGCGAACTCGGCAGCACAGGTGTCCACGCGTTTGTAAACCGGGTGGATTCCAAGGGCGTGCCGTCTTTCCCGAACCTCGTCTTCATCTACACCCAGCAGACTGGCAATGCGGCTGTCTGAAAAGCCTTTGCGCTTCAGGTTGAATAACTGTTGTTTTTGCAGGGATTCTGGTTTCAATCCACGGATGCGATCTTCACTCACCACAAGGTCTTCAATCTGGGCAAGGAACCAGGGATCGATTCCGGTGATTTGCTGGATTTTCTCTCCACTGATGCCTTCCCGAAAAGCATCAGCGACAAACAGGATTCGTTCAGCGCTTGCCTCCCTCAACTCCTTTAGCAGGAACGTTCTGCGACCTTCAGCATCGTGCTCGATGCCCTCACCATCCAGACTCTCATTCAGCACTTCGTTGAGTCCGTCACGTCCGGTTTCCAGGCTTCGAAGCGCTTTCTGGAATGACTCCTGGAAACTGCGACCAATGGCCATGGCTTCGCCGACCGACTTCATTTGTGTGGTCAGTACCGCATCAGCAGCAGCAAATTTTTCAAATGCGAATCGCGGGATCTTTGTAACGACGTAATCAATGCTGGGCTCAAACGAGGCAGGCGTAGCGCCATCAGTGATCTCGTTGCGCAATTCATCCAGCGTGTAACCAACCGCCAGCTTGGCCGCCACTTTTGCAATCGGAAACCCTGTGGCTTTTGATGCCAGCGCCGATGATCGTGACACGCGGGGATTCATCTCGATGATGACAACCCGGCCATTCTTTGGATTGACTGCGAACTGGACATTTGAGCCACCGGTATCCACGCCGATCTTCCTCAAAACATCAATTGAGTAGTCCCGCAGGCGCTGGTATTCCTTGTCGGTCAGGGTTTGCGCTGGCGCCACTGTGATCGAGTCACCTGTGTGGATTCCCATTGCATCAAGATTCTCGATTGCACAAACGATGATGCAATTGTCATCACAATCCCGAACCACTTCCATCTCGAACTCTTTCCAGCCGAGCACGGATTCTTCAAGCAACACCTCGGTGGTCGGTGAAAGCTCAAGCCCACGGCTGACGATGTCTTTAAATTCTTCGCGGTTGTATGCGATCCCTCCGCCGGACCCACCCATGGTAAAAGAGGGTCGAATGATGGTGGGGTAACCGACTTGTTCCTGGAGTTGAAACGCTTCTTCCATGCTGTGAGCGATCACAGCGCCGGGCACATCAAGGCCAATTTCGACCATGGCGTCACGAAACTGTTCGCGATCCTCCGCCATGTCGATGGCCTCACGACTGGCGCCGATCATCTCAACGCCGTGCTCTTCAAGAACACCTTCGCGCGCGAGATCGAGCGCACAGTTCAGACCAGTCTGGCCGCCCATGGTAGGAAGAATGGCGTCCGGCTTTTCGCTGGCAATAATCCGGGCGAGGGTTTGCCAGTCGATCGGTTCGATATAGATGGCATCGGCGATTTCCGGGTCGGTCATGATGGTGGCCGGATTGGAGTTCACCAGGATGACCCTGAAACCCTCTTCTCGAAGGGCCTTGCAGGCTTGCGCGCCCGAGTAATCAAATTCGCATGCCTGTCCAATCACAATCGGACCGGCACCGATAATCAGGATGCTCTTGATGTCTGCTCTTTTTGGCATTAAACGGCCTTCTTCTGCTTATTCTTCAGTACCGTGACATTGGCTGATGTACCCGCACCTTCCATCAGATCAATGAACTGATCGAACAGACCGTCAATATCGTGCGGCCCGGGGCTTGCTTCAGGATGCCCCTGGAATCCGAAAGCATTAGCACCTTCAATCCTGATTCCCTGCAATGAACCATCAAACAGCGACCGGTGAGTTGCAATCACATGATCCGGAAGACTTTCCTCATTAACGGCGAAGCCATGGTTTTGACTGGTGATCATGACGCGACCTGACGCAAGATCCTGCACCGGGTGATTGGCACCATGATGACCAAACTTCATCTTGATGGTGTCGGCACCAGCGGCAAGTGACAACAGCTGGTGTCCAAGACATATTCCAAATATCGGAATCTTTGTCTTCAGAAATTCCCGAATGGCCTCAATTGCATATTCACAGGGCTCAGGATCCCCGGGACCGTTGGAAAGAAACACTCCATCAGGTGAAAGCGCCAATACCTCGCTGGCTTTTGTTGCTGCCGGAACAACCGTAATTTTGCATCCCCGTTCGGCCAGTAAGCGAAGTATGTTTCGCTTGACGCCGAAATCGTAGGCAACCACATGCTTTTCCGGATTCACCTGTTGCCACTCAACATCATCGAGGCTCCACTGACCCTGGCTCCATTCGTAAGGTTCGGTGGTGCTTACCTTTGAGGCAAGATCGAGACCCTTCATTCCGGGAAACGACTTTGCAGCATCAATGGCGAGGGTTTCACCTTCATTACCCTGAGCTTCTTCCCCGGCCACGATGGCGCCACCACATGCGCCCTTGTCCCGCAGGATACGAGTCAGCCTGCGTGTATCAATATCAGCGATGGCCACCACGCCTTTTCGCAGGAGATACTCGGGCAGGCTTTCTTCAGCTCGCCAGTTACTGTGAACAGCCGGGCAATCGCGAACAATCAGTCCCGCAGCAAATGGTTCTGCTGCCTCCTCATCGATTGAGTTGACTCCGGTGTTTCCAATGTGAGGGTAAGTCAGTGTGATCAGCTGCCGGGCATAGGAGGGATCAGTCAGGATTTCCTGGTAGCCGGTCATGGCGGTGTTGAACACCACCTCCCCCACTGTGGTTCCAATCGCGCCTATCGCGCGTCCGTGGAACACGGTCCCGTCTTCCAGTGCCAGGATTGCTGGCGTTTCATTGTCTTCGGATGGGGTGTTGCGTTGGTGCAAGTCAGCTTCTCCAGACACAAAAAACGGGAATGCCGCTCCGGCGCTTCCCGTCTGAAATCTTCCGATTCCGGAAGATACTTCTACCTGAGCGACTGGATTCTACTGCAAGCAACTCAGGCCTGTCCATTTGCACCCCTGTCACGTTCTTCGATCACACTCGAAATCCAGTCCGAGGCAGAATATCTTCCCGGTTTTTGGGTGACCAGCCATTGCCCGGCCTGCAACGCTCCGCGTGCGAAAAGCCTTCGTTGACCTGCCCGATGTCTGAAAGTCAGGGATTCATCCTGAAACGACAGCCTCACCTCATGAACGCCAACAACATCCCCTTCGCGATGAGAAACGAAACTGATCTCATTGTCATCGCTGAACTGCTTCGCCAGATGCAATGCAGTGCCCGATGGTGCATCTTTTTTTCCCGCATGATGCGTTTCTTCAATCACGATTCCGGTTTCACTGCCAACCAGGGGAGCGGCCTGGCGCAATAATCCCGCCAGCAGGTTAACGCCAAAACTCAGGTTGGGCGCCCACAAAACGGGTGCTTTCCCGGCTGCCTGATCGAGCAACTCGTCAGTGGCCTTGTCGATACCGGTGACCCCGCTGAGAAGCGCAACACCATGATCAGCACACCATTTGGCTGCAATGGGTGTGCCCGTGTTCAGTGAGAAATCAATCACAAGGTCCGGCTTCGACTCAAGCGCAGCATGGGCCGCTTCAAGCGATGTGAAGAATGGCACAACTGTTTCCGTATTTTTCCAGTCAGGTGCGACGGGTGAAACGATGGCAATCGGTTTAATCGCCGGAAACTCGCTGACAAGCGACAGCATTGATCGCGCCATGCGACCGGCGCCGAATATCAGGGTATGAATCATGGTGCGAACTAGGAAGTGGCGCGCGAGAAGAAATTGCGCACGCTATCCATCCACCGTGAGGCACGAGGATTGTGCTTGTCACCATTTGAGGCAACAGATTTTTCGAAATTCTTAAGCAAATCTTTTTGTTTTGACGACAACTTGACCGGCGTTTCCACCTGGACGCGGCACATCAGGTCACCCTGTCGATTACTTCGCACCGAGCGTACCCCTTTTCCTTTCAAGCGGAACAGTCGACCGGACTGTGTCTCCGTCGGGATCTTGAGTTTCACCTGGCCACTCAGTGTTGGAATTTCCAGTTGACCTCCAATGGCAGCGGTCGTGAACGCGATGGGTACTTCACAATAGAGATCATCGCCATCACGTTCAAAAATCGGATGTGGACGAACACGAACTTCAACGTAGAGATCACCGGGCTGTGAGGCATTCGCGCCGGCTTCACCCTCACCTGCCAGTCGAATCCTGTCACCAGTGTCGACACCCGCTGGAATCTTGACTGAGAGCGTTCGGGTTTCCCGTACACGACCCTGGCCCTGGCAATCAGTGCAGGGATTCTTGATTTGCTGGCCGTTGCCCTGGCATGTCGGGCAGGTTTGCTGCACGGAAAAAATGCCCTGCTGCATTCGCACCTGGCCGGCTCCGCCGCAGGTTGAACAGGTCTCTTTATTGCCATCTCGGGCCCCGCTGCCCTTGCAGGTTTTGCACTGGCCCAGAGTTGGAACACGAATTTCCCTTTCCGTGCCTGCGACGGCGTCCTCGAGATCCAGTTCGATTGCATAGCGCAGATCAGAACCGCGTTGTCGTGCATGTGCACGACGTGCAGATCCGCCGCCAAATATGTCACCGAATATATCTCCAAAAATGTCGCCGACGTCGCCCTGGAAGCCCTGGGGCCCGCCGCCTCCGGCAGAACCACCAACTGCAGCATGTCCGAACTGATCGTAAGCTGCCCGTTTCTTGGGATCCTTGAGAACTTCGTATGCTTCCTTGGCTTCCTTGAAACGATCCTGGGCCGAAGCATCATCCGGATTTCTGTCCGGATGACACTTCATCGCCAAACGACGATAAGCTTTTTTCAGCTCATCGTCGCTGGCTCCCCGATCAACACCAAGGACTTCATAGAAATCGCGCTTAGCCATCTAGTCGACTTCAGTCCTTCTTCTTGTCTTCGTCGACTTCTTCAAATTCAGCATCGACAACATCATCAGCTTCACCGGATTCTGCTGCCTCACCTTCTGATGAACCGTCTGCAGACTCTGCTTCAGCCTGGGCTGCTGCCTGGGCCTGCTGGTAAATCACCTGGGCCGCCTCAGTCAGCTTGTTGACAGAACTTTCAATGGCATCCTTGTCATCGCCTTTCATGGTCTCTTCAACACCTTCGATGGCCGACTCGATGGATGACTTGTCCTCATCGCTGATGTTGTCGCCCAGTTCCTTGAGACTCGAACGCGTGGCGTGAACCATGGCGTCAGCGTTATTGCGCGCCGTGACCAGTTCGTGGAACTTCTTGTCTTCCTCGGCATGAGCTTCCGCGTCCTGCACCATCTTGTCGATTTCTTCTTCAGACAAACCGGAGCCAGCCTTGATTTCAATCTTCTGTTCCTTGCCGGTTGCCTTGTCCGTGGCGCCAACGTGCATGATGCCATTGGCATCGATGTCAAAGGTCACCTCGATCTGAGGCATACCACGCATGGCCGGCGCAATCCCTGCCAGGTCAAACCGTGCCAGAGACTTGTTGGCAGCAGCCATTTCGCGCTCACCCTGCAACACATGCACGGTCACCGCGGTCTGGTTGTCTTCTGCAGTTGAAAACACCTGCGAGGCCTTCGTCGGGATGGTAGTGTTCTTTTCAATCAGCTTGGTCATGACACCACCAAGTGTCTCGATGCCCAGTGACAGCGGCGTGACATCGAGAAGCAGCACGTCTTTCACGTCGCCGCCCAAAACGCCACCCTGGATGGCAGCACCAATCGCCACCGCTTCATCAGGATTAACATCGCGACGGGCTTCCTTGCCAAAAAACTCGGCAACGGTCGTCTGCACCATCGGCATGCGTGTCTGTCCACCCACCAGGATGACATCAGAAATGTCAGAAACTTTAAGCCCGGCATCATCCAGGGCTGTCCTGCATGGCCCGACGGTGCGCTTGACCAGATCTTCAACCAGCGACTCGAGCTTGGCTCTTGTCAGCTTGATATTAAGATGCTTTGGCCCACTGGCATCTGCAGTCACATATGGCAGGTTAACTTCTGTCTGCTGTCCGGATGACAACTCGATCTTGGCGCGCTCGGCACCTTCTTTCAGACGCTGCAGGGCCAGCGGATCATTGCGCAGGTCAAATCCCTGGTCTTTCTTAAATTCTTCGACAAGGTAGTCCATAATGCGATTGTCGAAATCTTCACCACCCAGGAAGGTGTCGCCGTTGGTTGAAAGCACCTCGAACTGATGCTCACCATCCACTTCGGCAATCTCGATGATTGAAACGTCAAAGGTTCCGCCACCCAGGTCATAAACCGCGATCTTGCGATCGCCGCCCTTTTTGTCCATACCATATGCAAGGGCAGCCGCTGTGGGCTCATTGATGATGCGCTTGACGTTCAGTCCGGCAATTTTTCCGGCATCCTTGGTGGCCTGGCGCTGAGAGTCATTGAAATACGCCGGTACGGTAATGACCGCATCGGTGATCTCTTCGCCAAGATAATCCTCGGCCGTCTTTTTCATCTTCATCAGCACACGAGCCGATACTTCCGGCGGTGCCATTTTCTTTCCGTCCGCTTCAACCCATGCATCACCGTTCTCGGCTTTGACAATGGTATACGGCACAAGGTCGCGATCCTTCTGAACCACATCCTCGGAGTATTTACGTCCAATCAGTCGCTTGATCGCGAACAGGGTGTTGGACGGATTGGTGACTGCCTGTCGCTTGGCAGGCTGGCCAACCAGCACTTCGTCGTCCTTGGCAAAGGCGACGATCGAAGGCGTTGTGCGATCACCCTCTGAATTTTCAATTACCTTAGGCTGTCCACCTTCCATCACAGCTACGCATGAGTTGGTGGTTCCCAGGTCAATGCCTATGATCTTGCCCATAGTCTAATTTCTCCCAAAAATACAAAATTCTGTTTTACGTGGCTTCGGTCAGGGCTTGTGCCCCGATCCGCCAGATGTCTCAAAAATGGGGTTTAGCGTGCTGATTTCAACGGACACCCAAACGAAAGAACAATCCGGTCAGTCAGGCTTTCGTGAGACGACGACCATGGCGGGTCGAATCAGGCGATCATGTAATCTGAATCCCTTCTGCAACACTTCGATCACGGTGTTTTCATCGTGATCTGCTGAAGGCGCCAGTGTCATGGCTTCATGAAGCTCCGGATTGAAACTTTCACCCTTAGGGTCAACCACTTCCAGACCATGATCCTGCATCACCTTCGCAAGCATTTTCAGTGTCAGCGCCTGGCCTTCCCTTAAACCCTCGGTGGTGACTGATTCGTCGTCGATATCGAGCCCACGCTCAAGCCCGTCACGAACCTGGAGCAGGTCTTTCATGACGCGTTCAAGCGCAAACTTTCTCGACTTTTCAGTTTCGCGAGCCATACGCTTTCGCAGGTTATCCATCTCGGCCTGCATACGCAGCATGGCTTCACGATGCCGATCAAGTTCCGTAAGGGCTTCACTCAACGCATCGGAAGGTTCACCTGCCTCATCATCGACATTTCGTTGCGCAGACGCCTCATTCTCGCCTTCCGTGCCAGCGTCAATATCGTGCCCGGTTTCGCGAGACTCATGTTCCCGAGCAGGCTCGACTCCTGCATCGTTTTGAGCTTTCTTGTGTTTTCTCACCTTGTTAATCCTGCCAATTGCACTGGCGGGAAATATGGGGATGTGGCGCTTACATTCAAGCAGAAAGCCCACGGATATCAGTATTTATCTGGATTGCGAGTCCCGCGTTCGCGTGCTAGCGTGAGCATCCATTCATTCTTGTCAGGAACCATTCGGGTTTTATCGGGCCGTTTGCTGTCAATGCTGCAAAATATATCAATCCGTGATTTCGCAATTGTCCCTCAGGAGGAACTTGAATTCGTCCACGGGTTTACTGCAATTACTGGCGAAACGGGTGCTGGCAAATCGCTGATTGTCGATGCGCTGGGGCTTTTGAGCGGAAATCGCGCGGATACGGATCTGATTCGCCAGGGTGCAGACAAGGCGCAGTTATCAGCGGAGTTCGAGCTACCCCAGGGCCATCCAGCGGTGGAATGGCTGCGGGTGGCAGAGATGGATGACGGCACGAGTTGCCTGCTGCGGAGGGTGATTTCCCGCAGTGGACGATCAAGAGCCTGGATTAACGGCACGCCGGTTACCCTCAACCAACTCCAGGATCTTGGCGCCTTGCTGATTGAAATTCATGGTCAGAATGAGCACATTCGCCTCAACCAGACGCCTGAGCGATATCGGCTGCTGGACACTGAGAGTGAATACCAGGACCTGCTGAAGCAGGTATCAGGTGATTACCGCAAATGGAGCTCCGCCTGCTCCGAACTGGAACGCCTTCGCCAGACCGCAGTGTTGGACCCCGCAGAGATTGAATTGCTTTCCCACCAGTTGGAAGAGCTCGAATCCAATGCACTCCCTGCAGATGAAATTCGGGAACTGGAGAATGAACACCGACGACTGACGCGCGGTTCGGAATTCATGACTGCACTTGAATCTGCCGACCAGGAACTGGCAGAAGGCCCCTCCGAGGCGGGCACAGAAGGCATTGTTGATCAGATCAACCGGGTGATCACAACACTGAAGCCAGCCCTGGAAGCTGATGATCGGATCGAAGAGTCGGTTCGAATGTTGAAGGAAGCGGCCATTAACTGCGACGAGGCGCGTCAGAATTTACAGAGAATTGCTTCGAAAGTGGATCTGAGCCCTCAGCGCCTGCAAATGGTCGAGGGTCAGCTCAGCCAGCTCCATGACCTGGCGCGAAAACATCGTGTCGAACTGGAGGAACTTCCAAATGCCATAGACGCCCTGGCCGAGCGAATCGAAAATTCACGTTCCCTGGAATCAAGACTTGAAGAGTGCACGCTGGCAGAATCTGAAACCCTCAAGAGTTACCATCTGTCCGCTAAGAAACTGCATAAAGCCAGGGCAAAACGAGCTAATGAGCTGGGCGAGACAATCACTTCCGCCATGCAGGGGCTGGCGATGGAGGGCGGGTGTTTCAAAATCAATGTGGAACATCAAGCTGAAAGCGCACCTTCGGACCGCGGCAGCGACAAACTTTCTCTGCTGGTCAGTGGCACTGCCGGTGTGCCAGCAGGACCGCTTTCAAAAGTCGCCTCAGGTGGGGAGCTTTCACGGATCAGCCTGGCCATCAAGGTGGCGCGACACACATCAAGACGCGATTCAGACACGGAAAACAAAATCATGCCTGTCCAGGTTTTTGACGAAGTGGATGCGGGAGTCGGTGGCGATGCTGCCAACGCAGTCGGGCAATTGCTGCGCACCGTTGCAGATGCGGCACAGACTCTGTGTGTGACACACCTCGCGCAGGTAGCTGCCTGTGCACATCAGCAGGTAAAAATCACCAAGTCCTCGAAAAACGATGCAGTCACAGTCAATGCAACGCCACTGGCAACCGTGGCACGAGAAGAAGAAATTGCGAGAATGCTTTCCGGAAAGGTTTCAGACAACAGCCTGGCGCATGCTCGTGAGTTGATAGAAAATTCGGCTGCTTAGCTGGTTTTCGCGGCAAGGAAGCCGATCCTACTTGTTCTTGCGTACGTAAAGAACCAGGCTGTGATCCACGATTTCATAGCCGTATTCCGCCGCAATTTCATGTTGCAGCTTTTCAATCTGCTCATTAACAAATTCGAAAACCTCACCGGAGTCGACATCAACCATGTGATCGTGATGACTCCCCTCGTCGAGTTCGTAATAGGCCTGGCCACCTTCAAAATTATGTTTGACGGCAATACCGGCCGTTTCAAACTGATTGAGCACACGGTAAACCGTCGCCAGACCGATATCCTCTCCTTCACTCACCAGTGAACGATAGATATCATCAGCGGTCATGTGTTTGGTAACGTTGTCCTCAAGAATGTTCAGAATTCGCTTTCGCGGATGCGTTATCTTGAGGCCAGCTTCTTTCAGGTCTTTCGTTTGCACGTGAATATTGTATCATTGCGCCTCGCACGGCATGCCACTCAAGCCAGGAAATATGACCATTCGACTTATCACAATATTATTCTTTGCACTGTTCAGCCTTAGCGCCTGCAACCTGATCTACAAACAGAACGTCCAGCAGGGCAATGCACTTGAGCAGGAAGACCTTGATGAGCTGTACATCGGCATGAATCGTCGCCAGGTTTTGTTTGTGCTGGGCACCCCATCAGTGCGGGACCCTTTCAACCAGGACCGTTGGGATTACATTCAGACCTTCAGCCGCCGCGGAGAACCCATGATCCAGCGTACGGTTACCCTCGAGTTTGAGAACGACGCATTAGCCGAGATTGTTGGCGCCGATGGCGCCATCCAGGACACCGCTTCTTTCGTGATTGACGAGGACGAAGAAGAAAGTGATGAAGAACTTGATCTGATCGATCCTGAAGAAAAAGACCAGATGGAAGAATTCGAAAAAGCCCAGGATGTCCTTGACCAGGGTACGCAAGACGACTTTTGAGTTTCAGGCAAGTTTGCCCCTGACCAATTATCCGGCTTTACTTTCCCTGTTGCTCTGCACGCTGTCGCCGAACTTCCTTCGGGTCGGCAATCAACGGCCTGTATATCTCAACCCGATCTCCGGCACTCAAAACTGTGTCGGATGCAATTTTGCGACTGAAAATCCCCAGCGCTTTTTCGTCCAGCTGCATGCCAGGAAATTCCTGATGAATTCCTGATTGTTCAATTGCCTGGATGGCCGTGGTGCCTGCCGCAACCTGCAGGGCGATGATCTTTTGCTTTTCGGGCGTTGCATAAACCACTTCAACTATGATCGGCTCAGCCATAGATCACCTCGGCCCTGCTAGCAAACTCTCCGACCATTTTCTCGGTGATGCGCGCAAACCCGCGTCGGAAAGTTGATGATAAAAAAGAATTGGAGAATTCAAAGGTCAGGTCGAGCTGAACCTTGCTTCCGGCGTCTCCCAGCGGCTCGAACCGCCATTCCCCGGAAAGCCGTTTGAACGGTCCCTCAACCAGTGACAATGTCAGTAGCTCTCCGGGAACCAGCCTGTTTCGGGTCGTAAACTGCTGTGTCAGGCCACCCACCCTCACCGATAGACTGGCCAGCTGATGGTCTTCACCCTGCTCGTGAATAGCCGCGTCGGTGCACCACTTCAGGAAGGCCGGATACGCAGCAACGTCATGCACCAGCCGATACATGTCGATTGCAGAGTATGGAAGTAAGGCGGACCTTTCGATGTGCATAATGATGAGACTGATGGCTCACAAAACAAAGCCGCCAACTGGCGACTTGCTAAGGATAACATGCGGAATATCAGCCCCATAAGCGATCCGTTGCTTTTCTCTATTAGCCATTACCACCTTCGATCATTAGAATAGCCGATCGCTTCAAATCAACAGGTTCAATGAGCAACAACGAAAACATAAGCCGCAAAACCATTGCCAAGAACAAGCGTGCCCGTTTCGAGTTTCATATCGAGGAAAGAATCGAGGCAGGCCTGGTGCTTGAAGGCTGGGAGGTCAAATCACTGCGCGAGGGCCGCGTGCAGTTTGCGGACAGCTATGTCCTGCTGAAAGACAACGAAGCGTACCTGTTCGGCTGCCGTATCGACCCACTGCCCACAACGGCGGGCTACACCAATCCTGATCCGACCCGAACAAGAAAACTCCTTTTGAATCGTCGGGAAATCGATCGTCTGATCGGACTGGTGGATCGAAAAGGCTTTACGCTGATTCCCACATTTATGTACTTCTCACGGGGTAAAGTAAAGGTGGAGATTGGAATCGCCAAGGGTAAGCAGCAACGCGATAAGCGCAAGACTGTGAAGGATCGTGATTGGAAACGCCAACAAGAACGCATTATGAAGCGCGGTAGATAACTATCCTTTTCAGCCGCTCTGCGAGCGGCCGGCAACTGCTTCCTTCTGGCAGTTGTCTTCCTCAGGCCATCCATGGCCTTCGGGAAACGCCAAAAAAACATGCATCATGAAACATTCAAGATAGTTAAGACAGCGGAACTGTGATCGCGTAAAATAGTCAGAGTAATACCACAATACGTGGTGACCTTCTGGGGGCGACCTGGTTTCGACGCGGGTAGCAAAACCTGAGGTGCATGCCGAGCTGCAAATAACTCGTAAAACTGATTGCAAACTTTTAGTTGCCAATGATGACAACTACGCACTAGCAGCTTAAAAACCTGCCTTAGAGCCTTCAGCCCGTTGCGTGCCCGTACGCGCGGATCACTGGAGTCGACCCATACGGGATCGCGATGAAGCACGCCTGGTGTGGACTCGCTAAAACTTATCCAGGCTCGTTGTGTGTTTTCCCTGCCGATCGGGTAGCTCACGACTAAATAAATAGACCGGATAAGCATGTAGAGCCAAAGGCGGAGTGCTTGCGGACGCGAGTTCGATTCTCGCCGCCTCCACCAACAAGTCTGGCCTCCCCAACAGGGAGGGCATAAAAAAGGCCCCTATCAGGGGCCTTTAATTTTGTCTGATTGTAAAATTCCTGAGGTTACTCGGCCCGGCTTTGTGCCTCTGCGATCAGGGTCGCATACTGTTCCATGATCGAATCACGCGAAGCCTCAAGTTCCCGGATCTCCAACATCATCCTGGCCTGCGTGGTTGAATCCGCGGTCCTGAACTCCTCAGAGTTGACCCGGGCCCGCAATTCAAGCAGGTTCCGGTCAATTTCACTGATCTGGGTTTCTCGTTGCGTCACCAGCATCTTTGAGAATTCATTGAGGGTTGTGACTTCCTGGACAGGCGGTGGAACTTCGGTGGCCCCCTCGGCGGCCGCATCAGTGGAAATCGAATCATCAGTGACCGATCCAGCCAACCCGCTGCTTTCATCGGCAACTTCAGGCGTTTCCTGAACAGCAGGTTCAACGACGTCAACGACGATTTCTTCAGCCGCCTCACCACAGGGAAAATCGGCATACACGACACCTGAAGCGGTCTCGCAACGATATACCTGTGCAGCAACATCTGGAATGGTCGCAATCAGAAGCGCGACAATCAGGAATGTGCAGAATCCTTTCAGCATCAATATATTTCCTATATTAAATCAGTTGCTTGTGTGGAGAGTATAACACCCAACTTGAGCAAAAATAACCCGTTCGTGGATGAAACGATGCCGTTAGTCTTGCGAAAGGCGAAATCCACTGACCACCTCTGCCCTGAAACCATGGAAAATTGGCTCTGTATTTTCCGGCCAGGTGTAGCGATATTCCTCCCAAAGGCTTTCGGGGAAAGCCATTCTTGCCAACACGTTAAAGCCCTCAGGCAAGCGGCCTTCAAACTGAACTTCCACAGATATCTCTTCAGGTCCCGGATATGGCATTGCAATAAAAGTTGATGTGACTCTGCGCTTGGTCTCGGCATTTCCATCGATGGCCAGGACACCATTAACATAGGCTTTGTTTATTTCACTGGAAGTGGGAAACGCGATGACCAGGCGCTCGCTGTCGGGAGGCGCAGAAACAAGAAAATTCACAATCCTTGCCGATCCAGTGCTTTCAACTTCATCACCAATGCTCAACTCTGTCACGGCAGCCTCCGCAAGACCGAGTGATGGCGTTGTCGTTGCAAAACGTGAAACCGTGGGCTGATCCTTGTTTAGTGGAAAGGCATTGCTTGAATAAGTACCAGGCAGATCTGACAAACCGAAACCCGCAATTTCCGCATAGGATTGATCCACGGCATTTCGTGGAGACTCCAGAACAAGGTAGCTCTGATCCACACTCGCCCTTTGCTGGTAGACCAGGTTCATCCCGCGTGGTCTGTCCTGTGAAAATCCGGGCAAAAACTGGTGATAAATTGCAGCAGCTATCACCAGCCCAGCGAGGAAAAACCCTGGTTTCCAGCCTGGTATCGGATCCGAAACAGCCGAGAACCACAGCGGAATGGCCAGCAAAACCGGCAGGACCAGCGGTATAACCATCAAATGTGTGTAGTTGAAGGAGATAATCGTGCCGAGCATAAAAAAGAAGTAGGCTGCAATGTAACTTGCTGTCCAGAATCCAAAAACACTGGCAAACAACAAGCCATTTCGCGAGCGATAACGAACTGTATCCAGCAACATTCCTGTGAAAAATGCCGCCATGGGTAAAAGTGCGAGGAAACTGCCCGCAGGCAGGTTGAAATCCAGCGCCAGGGCAAGTGCTGCAAAACCAGCCCAACTCACAAGCATTGCATCGCCATACGAGACCCGGTGGGCCAATAATTTTCCCGCAAACCATACCGCGACGATACAAACAATGAACACGCAGAATTGTGCAACCCCGGGAAAAGGATGTTCAATCGGGTTGGTTTCAACCATTTCCCCCAGTGGCCAGTTCAACAACCAGGCACCTCCGACGAGAACGATAATCGCCACGACCTGAGCGATCAGAGCCAAAATCACCCCGACAGGTGTGATTTTCTTCTTATAGGTCAGAATAATTCCAAGCAGTATCAACACCGTCAGAACAACGGTAACGCCAGTGGCGATGCTGATTGGGTAGTGCCACAACACCCTGCCAAAGACATCAATGTATGCGGCATCTTCCCTGGACTGAATTTTCGCTATATCCCTGTCTGCAAGCGCAAACAGCATTGCAGACGCATTATCTCCCTGGTGCTGCACGCTGTTGCTGTCGAGGTGACTCACATCATCCAGTTTTGAGTGGTAGAGCGCCACGCCCTGGTTGAAGGCGAAGTTCACTCCCATTACACCTCGGTTGCGATACACCGAATAGTCGGTGTCATTGGGCATGCGCTTGTAAACCTCGTACGAAACAGAGTTTGCGACCGGCCGATCAAGGCTTTTGGAAAGGATCCGAATGATGCTCCGGTTCCCGTCACCTGTCTCAAACATCATGCTGGGACCCGTCACGCCTCGAGCCTCCAGGTTGATCACCGCTTTCACTTTTGAGAACAATGGGTGATCCTCAGCAAACGCATGAGCGCCAACCAGACCCTGCTCTTCCGCATCGGTAATCAGAAAGATCACATCGTTTCGAAACTGGCCAAACTCGTTCGCCATCCGTGCCATTTCGATTATGGACGCAGTACCCGCTCCATCATCGCCTGCACCCGGTCCGGCCCAACTGCTGTCATAGTGCGCGGTGACCAACACCGCGTCTCGCCCTTCTGACCCTGCCTTGACGGCAATGATGTTTTCAACATTGGCGCAACTTCCAAAGTGGGGATGGCAATGAAACAGGGACTGGATCTCGGGTTGATACCCCAGATCTTCAAAGCGGGCTTCAATCCGCTCACGAACCAGAAGATTCAGTGGGGAGCCATTGACATGTGGTTCCGACTCAACAAGGAGCTCTTCCAAAGTGACCATCGCACGAATGGCAGAAAACTCATCGGCGGGGGTGAATTCATCCAGTGCTGTTGGTGGTTTGCTTAAGACCGCAGTTAATACCGCAATCAGTACGGCTGACAGAACCAGAAACAGAGGATTCGATACCAGACGCGGCAATCGTTTACTGTCAGTGCGGCCCATAATCATATTCCCCCTAAAACTCCCACTTCCACATACTGTACTGACTCATGGCATACAAGCAAGCGGGCTGTTTCCGGTATCGCAGTGGAAAGTGCCAAATACGAACAGGGATCAGAGTCAGCGTCCTCGTCCCGGGAACCAACCATGCGAAAAAAAACCGGGCATAGAAAGGGTATACTTCTTCAGGTTTTATGGTGACTCCTTAAGCAAAGATTGGAATGTGGCGATGGAATGTGGCGCAAAAGTTATTGAACTGAAGAGCGGTGCCAGGCCGGTCCGTATTACCTGCAGTCGCTGTTCACTCGGCGAACTCTGCCTGCCTCGTAGTCTTAACGAGCATGAGACCACTCAACTTGAAGAAATCGTTGAACGTTCGCGTCCTTATCATGGTGGCGAGCTCCTGTTCAGAGCGGGGGACTCATTTCGAACAATTGCGGCGGTACGTTCAGGATGCTTTAAAAGCTTTTTGATCAACGAGGAAGGCGAGGAACAGGTTCTTGATTTTCATCTGCCGGGTGAAATTGTAGGGCTGGATGCAATTCACAGCGGAACCCACCTATCAAGTTGCGTGGCGCTTGATACGGCTGCTGTCTGCGGACTTTGCTTCGGTTCGCTGTCAGACCTGGCACGCAGTATCCCCGCGTTGCAAAATGAGTTGTTTGACATCATGAGCCAGCGTATCAGTGAGCTGGGTATCACCAGTGGCGATTACACCGCAGATCAGCGATTCGCCCTTTTCCTTGAATCACTTTCACGACGCTATTCACGACGCGGCTATTCTGCCAAAGAGTTCACGCTGGCCATGTCTCGCCGGGACATCGCCAACTACCTGCACCTTGCCACTGAGACGGTCAGCCGCATCCTTTCCAGAATGAAGGAAAATGGCATTCTCGAGGTGCGTCGCAAACAGATCAGGATCTGTGACAGCGATGCACTGCACGCCATCGGCCAGGGACTGTCCAACTAGCTAATCACCACCGGGTTGATCTTCCGGGCACGGACCGGGAGGTAGAGTATGTAGGTATCGAATTTCCTTCAGACGCCAGATCCACACTGCAATAATGATTAAAGCGGCAATTGGCAGTGCCCGTGGCGCCCATCCAATCACGACAAAATCATAAATCCCGTGAAGCACAGCAGCAAACGCCAGCGCCAACATGCAGGTTTTGAAAAAAGAGCGTCTGCACAGGTAAGCCCGGCCGATGTAATAACCCCAGATTGATGCAAAAACGATGTGCAGGACGGGACCGACAAACGCCCTGCCCCATGCCTCGATTCCGCTTAAGAAACGCAGATAGTAAATATTTTCAACTGCGGCGAAACCCAGGCCAATAAAAGACGCATAAATGATCCCATCAACGGGTTCATCGAATTCTCTCAGTCGCAGGATGATCAACCAGAATGGAATAAATTTAGCGAGCTCCTCGATTGGCCCAATGGCCAGGATCGAATACAGAAAAAGCCCGAACCTGTTGTTTTCCGCCAATGCAAAAGCATCGTAGCGAAGTCCCATGTGGCCGAGCGCGGTGTACATTTCCAGCCCGAGATAAAATGATCCCACGCCCAGTGCCAGGGCCAGCAGCAGGTGACCTGCAGGTTCCGGCAGGTGGCGATCCTTGTGAATGTGGTAAATCGCCCAGAATAAAATGGGCAAAATGACAGGCAATAGGCATTGTGTATAGTACATCGCTGTTGAACCTGATCGCCCCTTCAAATGCATCGAACGTCATAATGGTACAGTCTCGAAGAACCAGGCGCACTGCCTCTCGTACGCCATCATCCGGCGAATTCAGCACCAAACGCAGACAACTGCTTCATTGCCTTGCTGCCAGTCCGTTATTGATGGCTGCAGGCATGAGGGAAATAGTGGCGGACGAAGCAAAACCTGCCAGCCTGCCCGCCAGCACGATGTACCAGGAGATTCTGGAAAGTCTTGATGCTGATATCCCTGTCATTGGACAACCGGACCAGGCACTCAATGTGTTCGACTTTGAAAAGGCAGCCCGCCTTCAGTTGTCACCCGCCCATTTCGGGTATCTGGCAACGGGCACAGATGATGATTCTACCGTGATGGCAAACCGGAATGGCTTTCGTCAATTCAAGCTTCGTGCGCGCCGCCTTACCGGAGTCACCGATACCAATACTTCCACCAGGATATTTGGAAGGCATTGGGGTACACCACTGGCTCTCGCGCCCATTGGAAATGAAAGGGCCTTTCACAACGATGGCGCCATCGCCATCGCCAGGGCTGCAAGGACGAAGAATTCGCTCCAGATACTCTCTTACGGGTCAAATTTTTCACTGGAGGAAGTTAATGCTGCCAGGGGCGAGCCGGTCTGGTTTCAACTTTATCCAAACTCACGTTGGGGAGTTACTGAGGCTGTTATCAAGCGAGTTGAAGCGGCTGGTTGCGAGGTGATGGTACTGACCGTCGACATGGTTGCCGGGCATAATCGGGAAACCACCCATCGTTTCAGGCAAATCGACAAGGCAGATTGCACAAGTTGCCATACGGGTGACCGGAATACATCGGAGAAGTACCCCACCCTCGCAGGACTTAAAGTCAATCCGGATGCCACGTCACCCGCTCAGATGGACTGGAGTCTGCTTGACCGAATCAAGGATTCAAGCAGCATGAAACTGGTGATCAAGGGCATCGTGACAAGCGAGGATGCCCGGCTTTGCCTTGACCATGGAGCTGATGGAATCATTGTTTCGAATCATGGTGGACGCGCAGAAAACAGTGGTCGCTCAAGCATTGAATGCCTGCCTGAAATTGTTTCGGAGGTGAATAGAGTGGTACCGGTCATGATTGACAGCGGTTTTCGTCGGGGTACTGATGTATTCAAAGCGCTTGCGCTGGGTGCCAATGCAGTCTGCATCGGTCGCCCGTATGTCTGGGGTCTTGCTTCTTACGGTCAACAGGGCCTTGAGGCTGTGTTGCAGTTACTGAATCGCGAACTGCAGCTTGTGATGCGCCAATGCGGAACACCAAACCTGGAGGCAATCAATGAGTCAACGCTGGCCTGAGCGCCGTTACCAGGACCCCGGTTTATGATGGAATGCAGGCTGTTTCGGATTGAGGGTCGTGTTCAGGGCGTCTGGTTCAGGGAATCCACCCGTCGGACCGCTGTCCCACTTGGGATTACCGGATATGCCAAAAACCTCGCTGATGGCTCTGTCGAGGTCCTGGCCTGCGGCAATCATATAGAATTGGAGAAGCTTACAAAATGGCTTAAACAAGGGCCACCGCTGGCAAGCGTCAGCCATATTGAATGGAAGCCGACAAAGCCGCTGCATTCAGATTCATTTGAGACCCGGTAATTGCAATACCCCGTTAGATTCATTCAGAAATAATCCTTTGGACAATAGCCACATGAATACAAACGTGACCCGTATGCTGAAATTCGCAAGCCTGTTTCTGGTTTTTGTGCTGGCAACAGCCTGCGGCACTTCAGAAGATGCTTCTTCCGGAGATTTAAAAGCAAACATGGCCGCGCAGGAAACTGCACAACCAGGTCCTCCAGCTGAATCCGGCTCAGACTCACAGGCAACTCCCTCAACAGATGCAGACTCCGGTGAACCTTTATACGCACACAAAGCGTCAGAAGATTTACCTCAGATTTTTGAACCCTGGAAGGGCGATCTCTCCGGCATGATCGAAAGGCGGATGGTTCGGGCGCTTGTGCCCTGGTCCGACACCTATTACTACCTCGATGGCGCTGATCAAAAAGGAATCGCGTACGAAATACTCAAAATCTTCGAAAAATTCCTGGGTGACGAAGTCGACTCGGGACCTGTCAAGATTCATGTGGTCATTTTGCCGGTTCGCAGGGATCAGCTGCTTGAATTCGTCGCCCAGGGTCGCGGCGACATAGCCCTGGGCGGCATCACAATAACTGATGAGCGCGCGAAGCTCGTTGATTTCACTGATCCGACGACAACCAAGCCGATCAACGAGCTGATTGTTGAGGCGCCGACTGCTGAATCACTTCAGGGAATCGACGATCTTGCCGGCAGGGAAGTCCATATCCGAAAGGCCAGCAGCTTCTGGCAGAGCCTGGAGAATCTGAATAAGGACTTCGAAAACCGTGGTCTACCCCCGATCGAATTAACAGCCGTGGATGAACATCTTGCAACGGAAGACCTGATGCAAATGACAAATGCCGGAGCCATTGATTATACGGTTGCAGACAGTGAGATCGCCGAATTCTGGGCCAATTCGCTGGTGGATGTTCGTGTGAGGGAGGACATTGTTGTCCGTGAGGGGGCACGATACGGCTGGGCCCTGCGAGAAGACAGCCCGGAGCTGAAATCGCTGCTCAACCGCTTTGTTGCAGATAACCGGCAGGGAACACTGACCGGAAACATGATAATCAATCGCTATCTGAAAGATACCTCGAGACTACATTCGATTCATGGTGAAGAAGAACAGAAAAGATTTGCAGAAGTGCTCCAGTACTTTGAACAACACGCGCCCGAACATGATTTTGAAACCCTGATGATGGTTGCCCAGGGCTTCCAGGAATCCCGTCTGGATCAGTCACGTAAAAGCAACCGTGGTGCGGTGGGCGTCATGCAGCTCTTACCCAGTACCGCAAAAGATCCTGCTGTAGGTGTTGCTGATATCTCAACTGCCGAGAACAACATTATGGCCGGGATCCGCTACATGGCCTGGATCAAGGATACCTATTTCGACGACCCGGATCTCGACCAGATGAACAAAACTGCCCTGTCGTTTGCCTCATACAATGCAGGCCCCAACAGGATTCGCGGACTCAGGAAGAAAGCCGAGGATCGGGG
>Ga0102946_1000047_pt1 | contig 40947 bp, 40 predicted proteins | sample SalPon2A_A_D1_MG_FD_78209 | JGI IMG/M metagenome (GOLD analysis project Ga0102946, IMG submission 78209) | Soil microbial communities from South San Francisco under conditions of wetland restoration - Salt Pond MetaG R2A_A_D1_MG | ecosystem: Environmental > Terrestrial > Soil > Wetlands | place... | reverse complement strand
TCACGCCATATTTGTCGCACCCTTTTTCCTCGAAACCACATTGCGTTTCGTGGCCGGCGCTGCGGGATTGCCGGGTCTCAGGCTGAGCCTGATCAGCCAGGATCCTGCAGAACGCCTGCCCCCTCGCCTGAAAGCTTCACTCGCTGGTCATTGGCAGGTTGAAGACGCACTCGACGCGGGGCAGCTCGCAGTTGCAGCCAAAGGCCTGATGCAGCAACTTGGCCCGGCAAAACGCATGGTTGGAGCACTTGAACAATTGCAGGTGCCTCTCGCTCAGGCGCGTGAAGCACTGGGAATGGAAGGCCTTAGTGCATTTGCTGCCAATAATTTTCGGGATAAGGCACAGATGAAAGATGTGCTGACAGCCGCAGACGTTCCATGTGCGCGGCACATCCTTGCAGAGTCAGCAGATCAGGCCATCAGTTTTGCACAAACAGCAGGCTTTCCGATGGTCGCCAAGCCGCCGGCGGGCGCTGGAGGCAAACGCACTTTTCGGATTAACACGGCTGACGAGCTCAATACCATGTTGCGCCGTTATCCACCCAATCGGTTCAACCCGACCCTGCTGGAGGAATTTGTTACAGGCCAGGAACACTCCTTTGACAGTGTCATGATCAATGGCAAACCGATCTGGTGGTCAGTTTCCCGCTACATGCCCTCACCATTGGAAGTACTGGAAAACCCCTGGATTCAGTGGTCGGTTTTCCTGCCTCGCGATGTCAGTGGTGAAGAATTCATTCCAATTCGCGATGCCGGCTTCAAAGCGCTCAAAGCACTGGGCATGACCACGGGACTGAGTCACATGGAGTGGTTCAGGCTCAAGGGCGGTCGCATTGCAATCTCGGAAGTTGGCGCAAGACCACCCGGCGCCCAGATCACCAGCCTGCTGTCATGGGCACATGATGTTGATTTCTACCGTGCCTGGCCAAGATTGATGATCTTTGATGATTTTGATCCTCCGCCGCGACGCTATGCTGTCGGCGCTGCCTACTTCCGCGGCCAGGGGCGCGGTCGTGTCAAAGCCATCCATGGACTTGGCGAGGCGCAAAAACGTTACGGCCACATGGTGGTCGAATCTCGTTTGCCTCGCGCCGGCCAGTCACCTTCGGACAGCTACGAGGGCGACGGCTATGTGATTCTCAGGCACCCCGATTCTGACGCCGTTGAAGACGCTCTGCGAAATATTGTCAGCCTGGTCAGGGTTGAACTCGCATAAAATCATGAGTGTCCAGATTATGATAGGGCCTCAGACGCCCCACCCCAACCTTGCATCTGCACTCGAGCAGGTCAGCTTCGAAGGACCGATCGTAACCATCACCGCCGGATGGCAGGATTCAGAAGGTGAAGTGGAGGAATTACAAAACGACATCGGCAGGCCAGTGCAGGATCTGGGCCTGTATCACCTCGCTGAAACTGTCTGTGCCCGCGAACCTCAACTCCTGGAGCTAAAACGAGAACGGCAGTACAAGCTCAAGGCGCTTCAGAAGCTTTATAGAATCCGCCTGGAAGCAACGCTTTCAGCTGCCCGCACACTGTTGAATTCCGATGGTGACGCCGAACTGTTACGCCTGGAACAGCGTGCTGCGATTACCCAGGTGCGTGCCCTTGACCGACACCATCTGAAACGAATCGCAGCAATACACGAGGATTTCGCCACCAGGCGCAGCCAAATGGAGTTGCCGTTTGCAACCAGCAAACGCAATGAAATCTGGCAACGGGTGCAGGATGCAGGACTAATCCTGGTCGCTGGTGGTCATGTCGCAGTGTTGTTGAACCGAATACGCTTGTTCCGACTGGAGCCGTTACTGGCCGACAAACCAATCATTGCCTGGTCGGCCGGCGCGATGGTCCTGGGTGAGAGAATCGTATTGTTTCATGACAATGCACCGCAAGGTCGACGCAATGCCGAAGTTCTCGATTCTGGTCTCGGCATCGTCCCGAAGCTTGTGCCTTTGCCGCATGCAAAAACCCGGCTGGACTGGTCTATTCCAACCCGCATGGCCTTGTTCGCAAGAAGATTCGCGCCATCTCGCTGCTGCACACTGGATTTCGGGTCACTTATCAGGACCGAGAACGGAATCATCACGGCTGCCAAAGATTCATCAGTGATGAAACGCACCGGTGGCAAGAAAAGGCTGGTCGCGAAATGACCCAGTTGATCAATGAGTTGTTCGCCGATAAGGAGCCTTCAAAAGAGAGTATAGATTCATTCATCGAGGCGCACGAATTTCCACTTGTTGAGCCAGGGCGGGTCACATTTGTTTACCGGGGAGCGGGCGATGAGGTAATCCTGCGCCGCTGGATCTCCGGCCACAGTACTGCACGACCAATGACACGCATGGGGCAGTCAGACTTATGGGCCCTGACCATGGCACTGCCGGACTTATCCCGATTCGAATACAAGTTCGAAGTCGTCAGTCAGGGTAACCGACACCTGATACTGGACGAACTCAACGACGTACTGGCGCATGACCCGTTCGGTGCAAACTCGGTTTGCCAGGGTTTTGGATATGAGCGCCCGGACTGGACATTCAACGATGAGGAAAGCCGCAGCGGCACAGTGGAAGATTACAGGTTCCACAGCCCCGCCTTTGGGGAAGAACGCGACATCCAGGTATATCTGCCGGCGCGGTTCCGACCAAGCCGACAGTATCCATTACTGATCGTCCACGACGGCTCCGATTTCGTCCGGTTTGCTGAACTCAAGACAGTGCTGGACAACCTGATCCATCGTCTCGAAGTACCACCAATGATCGTGGCACTTACCAACTCAGCCGATCGCCTTGGCGAGTACACCTGCAATGACAAACACGCGCAATTCCTGGCTGAAGACCTGCTGGGATTCATGGAGTCCAGCTTTCCGCTGATGGGTGAGCCGACGGCCAGGGCTGTCATGGGTGCCAGCCTGGGCGCGGTGGCATCGTTCCATGCGGCTGCAAAATACCCCGACAAATTTGGAAGATTGCTGCTGCAATCCGGTACATTTTTATTTACCGATCTTGGCCGAAACAACAAGGGTGAGGCGCTGGATCCCATTGTCAGCTTCATCAACAAGTATCGATCGGACCCCTGGAAAATTGCAGAACGTATTTACGTGAGTTGTGGCGTTTATGAATCACTGATTTACGAGAACCGCTCACTCATTCCGGTTCTTCAAAGCCAGGAAACCCTGATAAATTTCGAGGAAGCACGCGATGCGCATAACTGGGAAAACTGGCGTGATCGTCTTCGGTCAGGTCTGACCTGGCTATTACCCGGCCCTCTATGGATGGTCTACGAGTAGAATAGGACAATGACTCAAATTACCCGAAAAATCGGCCTCTCTCTGGGTGCCGACATTTGCTGGCCCGTCTGTTATGAGGCCCTGCTGAAAAAGCTCGATCTTGATCTGAAAATCGACGGCGACAATGTTCGCATCGATTGCGACAGGGTCATGATTGAACCATTTTCCCTGACATCTGAATGCCGATACGATGTTGTGATTGACCGGGTCACCCATTGGTACAACACCTCGCGTGAGTGGATCAAGAAGTCCATTCTGATGAATGACCTGTACGTCTTCAACAACCCATGGGCTATTCAGTCCATGGAAAAACAGACCACGTATGCCGCCATGTTGCGCTTGGGTTTCCCGATTCCGGAAACCTGGATGATTCCACCCAAGGAATACGAGGAATACGCAGACCTTAAACCCACCCTGGAAAAATACGCCAAGCTGTTTGACCTGCGCGCCATCGGCGACAAGATGGGTTACCCCTCATTCATGAAACCCTATGACGGTGGTGCCTGGGTGGGTGTGACCGCCATCAAAAATTCTGACGACCTGGCTGCAGCATATGAAATCAGCGGCAAACGCGTGATGAACCTGCAAAAAGGCATTATTCCTAACGATTCTTTTGTACGTTGTGTCGGCCTGGGTCCACAATTCCGACCTGTAAACTATGATCCGGACGCACCTTTGCATGACCGTTACCGGATGGACTACGACTTCCTGCCGGATGACGAGCGCCAGATGCTGGAAGACATGACCATGGTGATCAATGCCTTCTTTGGTTGGGATTTCAATTCATGTGAAGCGCTGCGACAGGATGGTAACTGGTATCCAATCGACTTTGCCAATGCCTGCCCGGATTCACAGGTCACTTCCCTGCACTATCACTTTCCGTGGCTGATCAAAGCAAACCTGCGATGGTCAATTTACTGCGCAGCCACTGATCGGCCCATGAAGACCGATCTTGACTGGCATGAATATTTTGAAATCTCAGACAAGGACATCCCTTTCGAGGAAAAGATGAAGGGGTACCTGGCCATCGCCAGAAAAAGGTTCGAAGTAGAAGCTTTTGAGGAATTCTGCGACACCCACCTTTCACACCTGGATGAAGTGGCGCATGAATTTTTTGCCAGCGACACGGTGCATGATGCGATCCACCAGAAGGTCACCTCCTTGTTCCCTGCACATGAAATCGATTCCTTTACAGAATTGTTCTGGAACAGGGTGCAGGAATGGCGCAGGGTTGAGGGTCCCGGATCTTGAAGGAAACTTTTCGGTGGGTTTCCGCCCATCTGGAAAAGGAAGTACAACTGGTCCGCTGGGGTGAATCCGGCAGCCCTGTCCTGCTGTTTCCCACTGCCGGAGGCGATGCCGAAGAAGTGGAGCGATTCAACCTGATCAAGGCGCTTGAGCCATTAACCAACGCCGGCAAAATCAAGGTTTATTCAACCGACTCAATTGCAGGTAAAGCATGGATATCCGGGCAGCACTCCGGAAAATACTGTTCCAGGCTGCAAAACCTGTTTGACGCGGTTGTGTACAACGAAATTGTGCCGCTGATACGAGCTGACTGTAATTCCGATGACATCGAGATCATCACCGCGGGCGCATCAATCGGCGCATTTAACGCAATGGCATCCGTATGCCGCCACCCCGATGCATTCAGGCTGGCAATCGGAATGAGCGGTACCTACGACCTGACCAAATATCTGGACGGGCAGTTCAACCAGGAATTTTACTTTTGCTCGCCATTGCAATTCCTTCCAGGTCTTGAAGGTCAAATACTTGAGCAATTACAAGAGCGAATGATCGTGATGCCGTGCGGCCAGGGAGACTACGAAGACATTGGCGAGTCGTGGCGACTGGCCAAAACTCTGGGCGAGAAGGGGATTCCAAACCGGGTTGAGCCCTGGGGGGATGAATGGCATCACAACTGGGTGACCTGGCGGGAAATGCTTCCCAGGTACCTTTCGGAGCATGCCTGACACTGACAAAGTAAAAATCACCGCGCCACTCACGATAAAGATTGTGGCCTGGATGTCCATTGCGCTGGGGGCGTTCTTTCTGATTACCTATGGCCTGTCCGGCTACCTGCTGGTGACCAGCCCCGCAGTCGAGGAAGGGCAAAATTTTAACCCGGGCGCTTTTCTTGGCTGGTCAGTCTCACCGGCGGCGTTCTGGACATTGGTCATGGCCGTGCCACTGGTCCTGGTCGTGGATGGCATTTTCCTTCTCAAAGGCAAGAACTGGGCCCGGATGCTGGCCGTATTCTGGTGGACCTTCAGTTTCCTGTCACTGCTATACACCTATGGTTTCAACTCCATGACCATGATTCAGTCTGCGTTTTGTTTGCTGGTGATATATTTTCTCAACACCAGACCAGCGGTCGTTTTTTTCAAAGGTAAACCAGGAACATGATGAAATCAGGCATTCAGTACCTTCTCCTAATTTTTGTTTTCGCCATCTCAGGGTGTACCACTCAGCACGAAAACGATGCGACGCCTGGAGCAGATGCAATGACTGATTCTGCCCCAACGTCTGAACCCGCAACGCAGCCCCGGGAACTGAACATGGAAACTGCCGCTCAACAAGCCAATGATTTCGCAGCAAATTTTTACGGTGAAGTGGCCAAGGAAGAGGCAGGCAACCTGTTTTTCTCTCCTTTGAGTATCCATTCCGCGCTCTCCATGACATTTGCAGGCTCGGCTGGCGAAACAGCCAAACAAATGGGCAGTGTGTTGTCTTTCGATTACTCACCTACTGAAGGAATTGAGCATCATGCCTACTCGCTGATGCTCCAGGCAATCAACACGGTGCCCGTGGTCAGGTTTGAATCTTTTGAAAGTGAAAAGCGCAGAACCGTCGAGCGACCGGCGTTTGATCTTGTCCTGGCAAATCGCCTGTGGGGACAGGAAGGGTTTCCATGGAACCCCGGCTACCTGCAAACGGCCAAGCGCCAGTACATGGCCGGACTTGAGGAAGTTGGTTTTAGATCTGATCCTGACAGCGCGCGCAAAATCATCAACGCCTGGGTTGAAGAAACCACCCGGGACAGAATCAAGGACCTTATTCCTTCGGGAGCCTTGAACGAGCTGACGCGCCTTGTACTGACCAATGCCATCTACTTCAAGGCCAACTGGAATGAGTCATTTGCAGAAAATGACACGACCAATCAGCCATTTTTCCTCAGCGATGGCGGCCAGGTTGATGTTCCACTAATGACCCAGACTGATCACCTGAACTATCACGAGTCGGATGACTGGCAGATGGTCGAATTGCCCTACGAATTGAAAGCACTCTCGATGCTGTTGGTATTGCCGGAAGACAATGAAGGGTCAATGGCCAGGGTTGAAGCCCAGCTTGCATCGGGCCAACTCCTGGAAGAACTGAAGGCGCTCGAACGAACCAGGGTCGAGCTTTGGATGCCAAAATTCAGCCAGACCCAGGAGCTGGATCTTAATTCGACATTGAGCGCCATGGGAATGCCGGTGGCTTTTACCGACCGGGCAGATTTCAGTGGCATGTCGCCGGATTCAAATCTGTACCTGTCAAAGGCCTTACATAAAGCATTTATTGAAGTTGACGAAAAGGGTACAGAAGCGGCAGCCGCAACAGCGGCAATTGTTTCATTCACCTCTGCACCTCCACCGGAAACACCGAAAGTTTTCCGCGCCGACCGGCCATTCCTGTACATAATCCATCACAACGCGACTGGCGCAATATTGTTTATAGGGCGGGTGACGGTCCCACGGTGAGCCTCGAGAATGGAAGACAGCAGAAAATCCATCGTTGCCAGGGCTGAAAAAGTTTTTTCTGCGGTTGAGCGCCCGCAACACTTCACCGATCACATGCACTGCTGTGAATGCCAGGATCATGATGATGAGCTTCAGCCGTTCACGCCTGCAACTGTGACGAGGGAAGCCCTTGGCCACATGGGTTGGGATCCAATTACATTTTGTACGAATCATGGATTCCGGTATTTCCTGCCAGGAATGATTCGCATTGTCATGACCGAGACGGGCGATGACAACTACTACGAGCAATTTCTGTGGCACCTGAACTGGGACGGCGACGAAAACGACCGAATCAAAGTCTGTACGCCCAGGGAAAGAGAAATTGTTCACCAGTCACTGCTTTGGCTGCTTGAAAACCGGGTGGAGGAAATTGAGGAAGACATGGTTTCGAATGAGCTGCTGATGGCTATTGAGCGTTGGGGCAACCAGGAAGAGGCCTGAACAAACCTTCTTTGCATCCAGGATGTTTCACCTGATTTCCTGCAATCAGATACCCAACTGACAACCCATGCATTTTCCTCATCCAAAATAGCGGGCACAGACCCTCATAACGATGGGGAATTTCGATTAACGAGAACACCCTAATTACGAAAACTGGTGCTTGAGCTCGCAGACAAACTCAAATGTTCGTAAAACCGTCTAGAATTAAAGCCGGAATACTAATCAGGAATGGGAAACAAGCGTGGCTTCAGAATTCGCTAACATTATTTTTTCACCCCCTGAAGACTGATTGTTAGTCAGGCCACACCGAGAAACGCCATGACAATGCAATCCACGATTAGCATCCGCCCAGCTATACCTGCGGACGCGACGGCATGCCTCGAACTACGTGCGAAGACCCGCGAAAACGCGGTCTCTGCCCAACGACTTGCCGAGTATGGCATCACTGCAGAATCGTGGCACGACGACATTGCGTCAGGAGCGCTGCCAGGCCACGTCGTTCTTGATGAGGGTGAAATCGTCGGCTACTGCTTCGCGAACAAGGACACGGGAGAGATTGTCGTGCTCGCCACACTACCAAACTATGAGGGCAAGGGTATTGGCAGAGAGCTACTCGGCCGTATGATCGGGGAACTACGGTTACTTCGGTTCAAGCGACTGTTCCTCGGCTGTTCGCCAGACCCGGCCTCGCGCTCGTACGGTTTCTATCGGCACCTGGGATGGAAGTCCACGGGCACATTCGATACCCACGGTGACGAAGTGCTGGAACTCCAGTTGGAGATCCGAAATTGACCAACAAGCAAATGATCCAATGGAAACGCATTTCAGTCGAGGCAGCAGCGATTGTCGCCAGTATTCTTCTGGCTTTTGCAATTGACGCCTGGTGGGCGGAGCAGGCTGAAGAACGCGACGAGCACGAGTCACTGGCCCTGATTCACCGGGATTTGTTAGAAGCCGAGGACCAACTAAGCAACTACGTCGCCTATGCAAAGTCCGCATCCGAGTCAGGAATTAATGCTTATGTCGCGCTTTCAAGGCCCGGCCCCTATGATCGGGAGTTCATAAAAACGGAGTTGCTCAGGGTGGATCGGCGCACAGTGCGGATACCCAGAGCCGCATATCAGGATCTATTGAGTACTGGAAATCTTCGGATCATTGAAGAACGTCAATTACGAGACAGCATCATTCGATTCTATGAGCTTATGGAGCGTACGGAATTGATCATACGGACCAGCAATGAATCCATCTTGGACGGATTGGTGGTTGATATTTATTATGGTGAGGGGTTGCTTCTGCCGGTGATTTCAAATGATGTCGGTCAGGAAACGGTCAATGCAGCGAACAAGAGTATTTTTGAAAAACTCCCCGCGGATGTTCGAGCGATGCAGGATCCCCTGTGGCAGTTGGACTCGGACTCCAGAGAGTGGCAACGGCTTCGTGCAGCCGTGCTTTATGCGGCTACTGTTCACAGCATCGGCGCAGAATTGGCTGGAGACTTGTTGAATCGCGCATCTTTACTTGCCGACGCTATAAATAGCGCCCCTTAATTCCGACGTTAGATGTCAGTCCAACCCGGCCTCCCACTCTTAAGAAAGGATCGTTCAAATAGGCATAGAAAAGCCCAGCAATAGCAACCCCTGTATTACGCGCCGGGAGCTTCTGGCGGCGTTCGGTGGTGGTGCAATGCTCGTATCCGGAACGGATCTGTGGGGTGGAACATCATCAGCACAGCCACCGGCGGCTACTGAGGGTTGGCACTATAAGAGCCTCACCGACGTTGTAAAACTGGTCGAGGAGAAAACCGACGGCCTTCTGCCGTTGCTGAGCGGATGGTTGTTATGTGTGCTCTTAAGTAGCCCCTGATGGATTGGAAAATTTTTCTAACGGTTTTTGCTACAGTCTTCATTGCCGAGCTTGGCGATAAGACTCAGCTGGCGACTATGCTCTTTGCGGCCGATAAGGAGATTAGTAAATACACAGTCTTCATAGCTGCGTCAGCTGCACTCATTGTTGCTGCTGCGATTGGTGTCCTGGCGGGCAGTCTGTTATCGGAATACATTGATGAGAAGTACCTGCACTATGTTGCTGGAGTGGGATTCATACTCATCGGGGTCTTTACATTGGTGAGGGCTTGAGACACATAACAAATCATTCAAGTCGGACGCCATAAATGGCACGCGCAATGGCTTCATTCGGCCACTGCTTTGGCTCTGCCAAAGTCGCAACCTCATACTCGCCTGCGCTGCTTAATTCAAACGTTGTACAGTCTCATGGTTGTGGCGAAAAGCATCGGGACCCTCCAAAATTCAGATAGGAGCGCACACAGTTGAAACACGTAGAACTCAATGGCGGAAAGATCGAATATCAAGTGCAAGGATCTGGAGATCCGCTACTACTGATCCATGGTGGCATTCTCGCGGATTCAAACGCACCTTTGTGTGTCGAGCCGGCTATTTCCAACTCGTATTGCGTGATCTCCTATCACCGCCGGGGCTTCGCGAACAGTGCCCGCGTCAGCGCTCCCTACACGATCGCGCAGCAGGCTGCCGATGGGCGCGCCTTGCTTTATCACCTCGAGATACCACGAGCCCATATCCTTGGGCACTCCTACGGCGCTGCTGTCGCGCTGCAATGGGCTTTGGATTCTCCAGCGGAGGTGCATAGCCTGGCGCTCCTCGAGCCTCCTATACCATCGGTTCCGTCATGGCCGATGTTCCTGGAAGGAGTGGAAGCAATCCGCAAAGAAATGTACGAGTGCGGCCATCGTGTTGCTGCGGTCGAAGCTTTCCTCACAGCTGTAGTGGGGCCGGAATTTCATCAGTACCTTGATAAATACTTGCCAAGTGGTGCCTTTGACATGGCGGTGTCCGACCTCGATGCCTTGTTTCAGAATGAGTTTCCATCACTGATGGGCTGGCGCTTCACCGCCAACGAGGCCGGGAGAATTCAACAGCCGGTGCTGGCGGTTGTCGGCAGCGAGTCAACTCCCATGTTTCAAGAAGGTCACACCATACTCAGGCAATGGATTGCGCACTCTGAAGAACTGATCGTTCCTGAGGCAAACCACGGGCTTCCGTACGTGAATCCAGGCGCCCTTGCCAAGGGACTCGCTCGGTTCTTCGCTGCACACAAGCTGTAGGGTATCGGGGGTGGTGGATAAGCGCTCGACGCACAAAAGCCCAGGAAGCACGCGGCCGTCATGTTCGATTTTGTCGGCATAGTAAATATATGAAAGCAGTGCTGTACAACAAATCATTCAGGACGGACGCGCCATAAATGGCACGCGCAACGGCTTCATTCGGCCACTGCTTTGGTTCCGCCAAAGTCGTAACCTCATTCTCGCCTGCGCTGGTTAACTCCAACGTTAGGCAATTCAAGCAAGCACAGAGAGAAACATGAGACAAACTTCCTGGATTTTCACTGCGGCACTACTCTCCCTCACCATTGCCGCTTCGCCAGCGGCCCTGGCCCAGGCTCCTCCGCCCACTGGGGTGGTGTTCGAGAATGTCCGCGTTTTTGACGGAACCTCGGATAGGCTTTCGGCTCCGACAAACGTTTTGGTGGTGGGCAATACCATCAAGGTGATCTCCAGTGCTCCCATTGCTGATCCGCCCGCGATGTCGCTGACACGGCTGCAAGGCGGCGGACGCACGCTCATGCCTGGCCTGATCGATGCGCACACCCACATCATGTTCGAGTCAGTATCACAGGTAACAGTGCTCACCGGCGACATTGGTTTTATTAACGTCGCTGCCGTGAAGGCTGCAAAGGACATGTTGCTGCGCGGCTTCACCAGCATCCGGGATTTGGGCGGTCCGGCATTTGGCCTGAAGCGAGGCATTGACGCAGGACTGGTGCCTGGGCCACGAATCTGGCCGTCGGGCGCCTTCATCTCACAGAGTGGCGGCCACGGCGACTTTCGATTGCCGAATGACCTCCCGGCGCGTCCGGGCGACTTTACGTACAGCGAACGGGTTGGCGGCTCGGCAATCGCCGATAGTCCCGACGCCGTGAGGTTGCGAACGCGCGAGCAACTCGCACTGGGGGCGTCGCAGATCAAGTTGATGGCGGGCGGCGGCGTATCGTCCAGCTTCGATCCGCTCGACGTGACGCAATATACGGTTCCCGAGATCCGCGCCGCGGTGGAGGCTGCCGAGAACTGGGGTACCTACGTCACCGTCCACGCATACACTCCACGCGCTGTGCGGCAGGCGATTGAGGCCGGGGTCAAGTGCATCGACCATGGCCAGCTGCTCGATGAACCGACCGCCAAACTGATGGCTGAGAAGGGCGTGTGGTGGAGCTTGCAGCCGTTCACGGACGACGGCAAGTCGCGGTTCCCTGAAGGTTCACCGAACCGCGCCAAGCAGCTTGAGATGTATTCCGGCACAAACACCGCCTACAGCTTCGCCAGGAAATTCAATATCAAGACGGCGTGGGGTACCGATATTCTGTTCAGCGCGGAGGCTGCGACCAGACAAGGCGAGCTACTTGCGAAAATGGTTCGTTGGTATTCGCCTGCTGAGGTGCTGAGGATGGCGACGGCTGGCAATGCCGAATTGCTCACGCTGTCCGGACTTCGAAGTCCCTATACCGGCAAGCTCGGCATCGTACAGGAAGATGCTTTAGCTGACCTGCTGCTCGTGGACGGTGACCCCCTGACCGACATCAATCTGGTCGCGGATCCAGCCAGGAACTTCGTCGTGATCATGAAGGACGGGGCAATTTACAAGAATCTCCTCCCGTGACTGGGCAAATGCCTGGCAACCGGTTGCAGCGGACGTGGACGGTGCCCCGCCGCTGAACCGAAACGTTATATTCAATCCGGGACTTTTCTACCATGACTCGTAAATTTATCGAAACCGGGCCAGGACTGCCCAGATGGTCCAACCCAATAAGTCATGCTGCTGTAGTGGGTAATATGTGCTTTGTTAGTGGGCAGCTGTCTGTCAATGAGAAGGGCGACTATGTGGAAGGCACTATTTCTGAAGAAGCAGCTTTAGCGTTTAAAAATGTATTTGCTGCTTTGGATGCTGCTGGCTTCGCTAAAACAGAGATTGCCTATATTGATATTGCATTTTCCGACTTGTCTGAACTGGATGAAGTAAATGACCTGTATATTTCACTATTCCCGAAAGGCAGAAGACCTGCCAGAACTGTGTATGAAGCCGCCAGGTTACCGTTCAATGGAAAAGTAAAAATTGTTGCTACAGCAGTTAAAGATTGCACATAACAAGCTTGTCAATAGGACGGCTCCTGCTCTCAACGAATGGCTCAATCTACTGAACGGGATCCTCAACGCAGGGGACGTAATCCCGGTTCGAAGTGGGTGCCTTCGGCAGGGTCAGCCGCCTATCAACTCATTACAGGGAGATGCCATAAATGGCGTCCCTTAATCAGACGTTATGTGAAATTCATAAGGAGCGATAAGTGACCTCCAAAGCCACGTTCCAAAGCATTTGGGAATACGAAGTCCAGGAAGATTACCAGGGTGATTTTATTCGCGCTTACGGCTCGAATGGATTATGGGTCAAGCTATTTAGCAAATGTCATGGCTTTATCAAAACGGATCTCATACAAGATGTTGATCATCCGAACAGATTTGTCACAATTGATTTTTGGCAATCATCATCTGCATTTTCTGCGATGAAAAAGGTGATAGGTCGTCAATACGAGGAATTAGACAGCAATTGTGAGGCTTATACCGTGTCTGAAAATCATATTGGTTTTTTCAACGGCAAGTAACAGGGACGTATTTTTCTTGTTTCACATAGCAAAACTTTTAAGGACAGCAGCCGCAAAGTCTCTGCCGGGGACGCCCTGAAGGCCACAGGCGGCTTCACTCGGCCGTTTTTTCGCCAGGCGAAATCTGCAATCCTGATTCCGCCTGCCCTGCTTAATTCAGACGTCAGGTAGACGCAACCCGTGTCATTGCCCTATACAATCGCCTGGTTCGCATTAGCCGTGATCGCCATTGTCAATGGGGTCATTCGACAATTTACCTACGGCAGGTTTGTATCTGAGCTGGCCGCTCATCAAATATCAACCGTCACTGCAGTTATCCTCAGTGGACTGTTTGTTGCATTTCTTCATCGGTTTTGGCCGATCGAATCGTCTCATCAAGCCTGGATTATCGGTGGCGCATGGCTGTTAATGACGATCATTTTCGAATTTGGGTTTGGCCATTTTGTGGTTGGACATACATGGAGCAGGTTGTTCGCGGATTATAATTTGCTGACCGGTCATATTTGGATGCTGTTTTTGCTCTGGATCTTCTTGTTGCCAAACGTGGTTTACAAATATGCGTAGGTCGCTGCATGATCAATCATGTAAGGCGAACCCCATAAAGAGCGCCGCTAAAATCCGCGTTAAACATTTTTTGGAATTTTTCAGATATGAAATTCGAAACCAGCAAAGCCGACATTGAGTTTAAAAACCAAGTCGAATCATGTGAGCTATCAGCTTCCGATTTTAATCATCGCGCTCATTTGCGCCTGGCTTATATTTACCTGGCAGAAACCAATCCTGATCAATCTGCAGAACTGATGCGAGAAACCTTGAATCGATTTCTTATTCATAATGGTGTCGATCCCTCGAAATATCATGAGACGATAACAAAGGCATGGATCCTGGCCGTTCATCATTTCATGAATAAAACCGGAAATTCGAATTCAGCGGACGATTTCATCGATAGAAACCCGGAAATGCTCGATAAAAACATAATGATGACTCATTACTCAGCTGAGGTTTTGTTCTCTGATCAGGCGCGCGCTGAGTTTGTTCAGCCTGATCTTGACCCAATTCCAAAGCATGGAGAATAAATTCCTGGCGTGTGCATGCAGGCAATTCAATTGAAGAATTGGACCCAATTCGCAGCATGGGGTTTGTCATCAGGGTTTCTGGCTGCGTTATTGGTGTCTGCGGTGCCAACTTTCTGGGATTGGTGGGAAAATCCAGCCGGTATATTTCGTAGCGGCGCAGGCACAAACTGGAATATTGTCTTTGAAACTCTCTTCAGTTGGCTTTGGCCTTTGTTCTTGCTCTTCGCACCCGTGTCAATTGCGGCCATGGCCTGGGTATCTGCGACAAAATTAAAGCGTGCTTCATGATGCGCCATTCAAGGCGGACGCCGTGATTTGCACCCTTTAATTCAGACGATGGACGGGATTTGGCGGGTTTTTCAATTCACGAGGTAACAAAAATGCGGAAAGTTCTTTTTTTCCTTCTAATCACGGCCGCAATAACTGACCACGCGTTTTCCATGGAGGTTAGCATTCCAGAGGGAGAACACGAGGCAGTGCTCAGGACTATTCAATCATGGAACGAGGGGTGGATGGCCCGGGATGCTGCTCTTGCTGTCGCTGACTACGCTGAGGATACCGACTGGACGAACGCGTTCGGGGATCGCTTCCAGGGCCGGGATGAGCTTCAACAAGGGCTGGAGTTTATCTTTAGCCTGGATTTCGTGATGGCCGGTTCATCAGCGGGCAATACGTATGAAGATGTCACCTTCCTCACCCCTGAAGTGGCAGTTATCCGGAGCCAACTGGTAAGAGCCGGACAGCAGACTGATTCAGGTGAAACAATGCGCGACCGGCACATCGACCACCTGCGAGTGCTTCAAAAGCGCAATGGGCGATGGGTCATTGTTAGTCACCTTATATCGCAGGCAAAAGAAAAAGGCAGCTTATAGAATCATGACTGTTATCCAAACAGCAATTATTCGACGGGATCAAATTCAATGAATCTCAGGCAATGCTCAATCCTTGTCTGGTTGCTGCTGGTGTTCTGGGCAACAGCAGCACAAGCCAAACCACTTCAAATTCCGGCAATCCAGGTTGTGCCCATTGAAGAAAGCGCAACAGGTCGTGATTTCGAGCTATACATAAAACTGCCTGAAGACTACGACCCCGAAGGTGATAAAACATATCCGGTTATCTACATCGCTGATGCGCTCTGGCACATTGAAGTCATTTCAGGCTCCATCGAATACCTGGTCAGCGACGCGATCCTGGTTGGTGTTTCCTGGGAGAAGGACATACCGACACAGCAGAGCCGGATGCGTGATTACATGCCGAATAAATACACTGGTGAGAATTACGAGCACCCGACCGGAATGGCCAGTGAACACCTGGCGTTCTTTCAAAATGACGTGTTTAGGTATGTGGAATCTGAATACAAGGCTGACCCGGCCCGGCGCAGCTATTTTGGTTATTCAGTGAGTGGTACCTTCGGCAGTTACATACTATTAACCCGGCCCGAAACATTTAAGAACTACATCATAGGTAGCCCGGCCACTTTGTTTGGTGAACAATTCGCCCATGAGTATGAGCCCATCGCGAAAGTAATTCCCGAATCGATAGATGCCAATGTCTTCGTGTCTGTAGGTGCAGATGAAGAACCAGAATTTATCGAAAATGCGATCAGCCTGGTGCATTTTCTAAAAACCAGGAAAACAGACACCTCGCAGGTGGAATTCAGGGTTATTGAAGCAGCCGACCATGGCAAGGCTTTTCCTGCTTCAGCCATGCACAGCCTTTATTGGCTGTCGGGAGTCCCCGATTAATCGAAACGAGTTCGAACCAAAGCTTGCAGCCTTGCACGGGGTTCGAATTGCCTCGAGCGGGTGTGGAGGTCACGGGCTGGTCATTAAGTTTGAGACCAGTATTGAATGGTCCAGGTGAGCAACATGAAAGCGTTGGCAATCTTTGTGCTATCAGTTTTTACAACAAACCTGTTTGCTTCGGACGAAGCAGCCCCATTCAACATTGATGCAGAAAAGATGATGGAGCTGTTTCTGGCCGCGGTCGTAGAACAGTACCCCGATATTCCACAGCAGGACCTGATGCTGGATCATGGAATTACCGTGTTGTGTTTCTCAACGAACCCAGGTAAACGCATCCCAAGCAATGAAGAGTTCAGACCATGTTGGGCAAGCATCGAATTTGAACCTGGCTCAAAACCTTTTACGTCCAGGTACAGTGATCGGGAAGGAGAATGCAAAATTCACCGGGGCATCGAGATTGTATCGGCTCGCCTTGAGTCTGACGGAATCATAAGAGTGGGGTCGAGATCGCATCCTGACAATCCGGAAACAGTTCTACCTTGTGAAAACGATGCTGTTGTCCCTCCGAATCAATCGACACTGCGCCAGGAGGAGCTAAGGTTTTCCGTGAACTCGAAAAGGCTTGTGGCAATTTCATTGGCGGCAGTGCGACAGGCACTCCCGGACATTCCAGTTGAGGATCTGATTCTCAGCAGTGTCATCTACTTGTGGTGCAGACCCGATTCGCAGGACAAGGGAATCCCCGGGATTCATATGAAGCTGAAACCTTGCTACGCCAAAATTCCATTTGAAAACAACTCAGACATTACCGAGTGGAAAGAGGTGGATTCGGAAGGCAATTGCACAATCACAACTCGAATCGGCAAAGTCAAAGTAATGATCATGCAAAATGGAGACGTGAGCGTTAATGATTCCGGCTGGGGTGAAACAGAGCCGCAAGTGGTTGAGTGCACACCAGAGTTTCTGGAATCGCTTGATTCACGCGCCTGAGCATCCAATAAGAAGCGATGCTTGAAAAGGTTGCGGTGAAGCTTCCTGTTGTCCTGGCAACATCTTTTTTGATCATAATATTTCTATCGAACAAGGAAAAAGCTGATGTACTACGTTGTAAACACGGACAAGTCGTTTGAACAGGCGTCCAGAGACCTTGAAGTCGAAGTTGGAAACCTCGGGTTCGGGGTGCTTCACGTGCACGATCTTGGCAATACCCTTCGAAGCAAGGGCGTTGATTTCGAAGAAGAGTGCAAGGTGTTTGAAGTGTGTAACCCGGTTCAGGCGGCCAGGGTGCTGTCTGTCGACATGCAGCTCAACATGGCTTTGCCTTGTCGTATTTCTGTGTATACAGAAAAGGGTCAGACCAAAATCGGATTGATAAAGCCGGCACAAATGCTTTCCGCATTGTCCGATGACTCCACTCTGCTGGCGGTTGCAAATGAAGTCGAGGACAAGACCATTCAGATGATAGACAATTCAAGGTAGCCAGAACACAATCTTGCAGCCATCTTCGAAAGAGAACAGCACTCATGACCCACATGGCTAAGCATGCACTTTTTCTCAGGAGAATAATCTGATGTCCTATGTAGATGGATATGTGTTGGCAGTACCAATAGAAAATAAGTCGAAATACCTTAAGCTCGCCGAAGAGGCAGCTGCTGTGTTTAAAGACCACGGTGCTTTGTCGGTTGTAGAAAATTGGGCAGACGATGTTCCCGAAGGTAAAGAAACCTCACTGCCGATGGCTGTCAAATGCAGGGAAGACGAGGTCGTGGTGTTCTCATGGATCATGTGGCCATCGCGGGAAGCGCGTGATGCGGGCAACAAATCCGCCATGGAAGACCCTCGATTTGCGAGCTGGGATCCGAAGAACATGCCCTTTGATGGCAAGCGCATGATATTCGGCGGGTTTAAGACGATTGTTGAGCAGTAGGTCCCAGGCAAGTATGGAGAGAAGTTGTGAAATAACGCGATTGTAGATGTGGTTGCCAGCCTGGCCCCTGTGATTGCGTCTGTATCTGTTTATCGAAAATCCAATGCCAAGAGAACCAGACAAATTGCATAGCGAGCGAATGAGGTTGCTGGTGGATTTCACCGCTTCGTCATTCTCGCATCATCCTTCGCCATTCGGCGCATCTGTCTATGAGACCAGCAGCGGGAAGCTGGTTTCACAGGCTTACGACACGGTTCTGCAGGAATCAGACCCTACAAAGCACGGCGAGATTAACGCCATCAGCATCGCGACCCGGAATTTACAAAGGATTTCCTTGAGTGGCTGCGTCCTCTACAGCACCTGTGAACCATGCCCCATGTGCATGTCTGCCTGCATCTGGGCTGAGCTTGATACCATCGTATTCGGGGCATCCACGATGGAAGATGCAAACCGATACTGGCCGCAGTCGTCTGATGTCACACCGCGAGAACTCACAGACCGCATGCTACTTGACTCAAAGTGCACCCTGATCCCGCACATCGAGCGCCAGCTTTGCCGGGAACTGTTCAGAAAATGTGAAGAAATCAGGCAAAATCAAAATCTTAACCTGCCTCCGCATCGGTGAATGGTAACCAAAACAAACCGGGTCATGACATGAAAAAGAATACCGATCAGATTGAAGTTGAAAACATCAATGTCCCTGTAAATTGGATCTTGAGGCCAAAGGTGTTGTCACAAGAGAGTCCTGCAAGCCACTCAGGTGGCACAAAACCTGACTGGTAAGCTGTAATATTCATCACCGGGTAGTCAAAGAGGGTTCTTAAAAATGCGCAAAATTTCATTGATGGTCGTTTTCCTGATGCTGTTTGCAAGCTTTTCAGCTAGTGCAGATACAGAAGAAGAGGGTTCGGAGGCGGCAGAGCAATGGCTGGTGCTGGTCGATGCCCATCAATATGCCGAAAGCTGGGATGAAGCTGCCTCCCTTTTCCAGGGCAATGTGCCAAAGGAAGACTGGGTGCTGGCACTTGAGAACGTTCATACCCCCCTGGGCGGTGTCGAAAGTCGCTCACTGGAGTCGACAGAATTTACATCTACCCTCCCTGGCGTACCGGATGGCGAGTATGTTGTCATCAAGTTCAGTACGTCTTTCGCAGAAAAAGCAGGCGCCACAGAGACTGTGACCGTGATGAAGACGGACGATGGCAACTGGAGAGCCGCCGGTTATTTCATTCAGTAACGCTGCCCTCGGCGCCTCGCAGTTGACAAGCAGACAAAAACAGCCAGGAAAGCAGGACCAAATATGCTTAATAAGCCCATTTTATTGGTTGCAACCGCTGATGCTGAGCGATCCCGCGCGTTTTATGAGAAGGCGCTTCAGCTGAAATTCGTTGCGGATGAGCATTTTGCCCTGGTCTTCGATGTTGACGGGACGCCGCTGAGAATTCAAAAGGTCGAGGCGCTCACTCCAGCCAACCACACCGTGCTGGGCTGGAACGTCGACAGCATTCACGAAACGATGAGTTCACTTGCAAATCGGGGCGTGGTTTTTGAACGCTACCCTCACTTTGATCAGGACGAGAAAGGCGTCTGGGAAATTCCCGGCGTTGTTAAAGTTGCCTGGTTCAGGGATCCTGACGGGAATATCCTGTCATTGACCGAAGAATTTTCTGTCACCTGAGTAAAGAACACCGGAGGCTGCATGGAAGTTCAATACCTGGAGATCGTCACCCCGGATGTCGACGCTGTTTGTGGAACGTTCGAAAAAGCAGATGGTGTGAGTTTTGGTGAGCCCCAACCGGGTCTGGGCCAGGCTGTAAATTACTCAGCGTAAAGCTGTAACTCCGACCCCACCTTGTCTGCCATATCCATGGTGGTCTGCAGATCAGGGTGGCGTAGCATGATGAAGCCGTCGGAAACCAGCGTCTTGCGCCAGTCACGGCGCCGAGCACCAACGGGTGAAAGGGTATTCCAGACCACGTGCTTGCCAAATTCGCGTTGCAGCTTTTCGGCACCTTCAATGGCTGTAATGCGCCCTACTCCGCGGGCGCGTTTGTAGATGTTGGCAACGTTGTACTTCGGCCTGATACCGCTGCTGATGACACCATTGGTCACTGCGTTGGCCCATTCACGAAATACATCGAAATCACAGACATATTTCATCTGGTCAACCTGGTGTGCACCGGGTGGGCGGGCCCCGATTTCACCAAAAACGACTTCTCCGTCAGCTTTGCGATACCACTCCATGTGAGTAAAACCGGTATCAAAACCCAGCGCCCTGATGACATCAAATCCCATTTTGACACCACCCTGCAGGTCCGGTTGATCGATGTTCCTTAGCGCAATCACCTGCGGAGATATCCATTCGTTGCTGCGCGCCACCAGGGGGCGCGGGCGATACCAGGCAATGTTGTAATAGGCGATCTCGCCATTGACGGTGATGGTATCGAAAGTGAATTCTTCGCCCTCGACAAATTCCTCGACGCTGACAGCTGGTACGTGCCGAAGTCTCGGCAATACGTCGCGCAGCTCATTTCGGTCCCGAACACGGTACGTATCGGCTGAGCCTGCACCCGATATGGGTTTGATGATCACCGGGAAACCGATGTTCTCGGCGGCTTCCCAGACTGTCGACACACTTGAAGCCGCAATATGCCTTGGTGTCCTGATACCTGCCCGGTCCAACACCTGTTTCATCTGCTCCTTGTCACGAAAAGGAGTCGCCTGGTCAACGGAAAGACCCGAAACACCGAAGGCCTCCCTTAATCGCGCTGCCAGGATGATGCCCGGCTCCCACAGGCACTCGATCCGGTCAAGGCTGTGCCCCCTGAGCCGCTCCCTCAGGGTTGCGATCACTGCAGCTTCGTCCCACAAGGAACGGACATGAATGTATTCATCCAGGCTGCGGCGAACCAGGTCGGGCATGCTCTGGGGATGGGAATCGCCCACACCAAAGACTTTTGCGCCCGTTTGGGCCAAACCACGCGTGAACTCAGGCATATCAGCCGGGTAGCCAGGAGATAAAATCAGAACATTCATGCTGTAAGTCACATTGTTTGCCTTTGATATCGGTAGAATAACCCACCTGCATCTGCCCGAATGATTTTAGGGCCAAAGAAGTGATGATATGGCTGCCAAACCCCTGAAAATTTTTCTAACCGCTTCTGAGTTCGCACCGCTTGCCAAGACGGGCGGGCTTGCCGATGTCGCATCTGCCCTGTCAGAAAACCTCGATGGCCAGGGGCACGATATTCGGGTTCTCCTGCCTTTTTATTCATCCATCGACACCTCGGAGCTGGACATCCAGCCTGTTGAATTTATGCAGGACCTTGTCATGCAGTGCGGGCCGCACCAGATTCGTTGGTCGGTTGATACCGCACAGTTGAAAGACAAGGCCCTGAAAATTTACCTGCTTCGCTGTCCGGCATTATTCAATCGCGAAGGCATTTATACATCGGGTGCAGATGAACACCTGCGCTTCATCATGCTAACGCGTGCCAGCATCGAGATGTGCCAGCAGATGGGCTTTGCACCTGACATCTTTCATTGTCATGACTGGCATACCGCGCTGGCGCCGTTGTACCTCAAAACCTACTACGCCTGGGACAAACTTTTTGAAAACACCAGGTCTGTACTCACCATTCACAACATCGGTTACCAGGGCATTTTCAATTCAGACATTCTGCCCGACACCGGGATGGCTGATTCTGCAGACGCTTTTCACCAGGAAGACCTGGGGTTGGGCCGCATCAGCTTTCTCAAAACCGGCGTTCTGTACGCTGACCTGATTACCACGGTAAGCCCGACTTACGCACAGGAAATTCTGCGTCCGGAATACGGAATGGGTCTTCAGGATCTTCTCAAACAACGCCCGGAATCCCTGGTCGGCATTCTCAATGGCGTTGACTACGGGGAGTGGAACCCGGAGACAGACAAGCTCATTCCATACAACTACACCTCGGCCAAGATGGCAGGGAAAAAGAAGAACAAGCTGGCGCTGATGAAAGAGCTGGAACTGGACAGCTCTGATGATATGCCGTTGGTGGGAATGGTGACCCGCCTCACGTATCAGAAAGGCATCGAACTGGTCCAGAAGGTGGTTCCGAACCTTTTGCAAGAGCGCAGGTTCGCGCTGGCGGTGCTGGGTAGCGGCGAGCCCCGCTATGAGCATTTTTTCACCTGGCTGCAAAACAACCTGCGTGATCGAGTTTGTTTCTATCGTGGTTTCAACAACAAGCTGGCGCACCAGATCGAAGCCGGAAGTGACATATTCCTGATGCCATCGCGCTTTGAACCCTGCGGACTGAACCAGATGTACAGCCTTAAATACGGAACGGTGCCCGTGGTCAGGAATACCGGTGGGCTGGCCGATTCGGTACAGCTCTTCAATCCAGCAACTGGCGAAGGCACGGGCCTGGTTTTTGACGACTTCAATGCACAGGCATTCGGCTGGGGCCTGAACACTGCGCTGGATCTTTATACTCAGAAAAAATCCTGGAACAAACTCAGGCGCAATGGCATGGCCATGGATTATTCCTGGGATCGCCAGGGTGAAATTTATGTTGACACTTTTCGCAAATTGATTGCCCGGCGATAACGGGCAGCGAACAACCAGAATCGAGCAAAGAACATGAACATTATCTTTATTGAGCCATCATTTCCCTACAACCAGCGTGAGTTCGTACGCGGACTGGCAAAGGCCGGCGCCAATGTCATTGGCATCGGTGAAAGACCGCCGGAATACCTGAGCGAGGAAGTTGCCGGATACCTTTCGCACTATGAACAGGTGCAGTCGGTCGTCCATGAACCTTCTTTGCTGGCAGCAGTTCGCAAGCTTCAGGGTAAGGTCTGGATTGACCGCATGGAAGCCACGGTCGAGGCGCACATCATGGCAGCTGCCCGGGTTCGTGAAGCCTGCGGCATCCCGGGAACCTCGGTCCACACTGCCTATCTGTGTCGCGACAAACCAGCGATGAAGGAGATTCTGCGCAAGGCCGGGATCCCCTGTGCTTTGTCTACCCGTGCTGATGACCCTAAAGCTGCACGTGCGTTCGCTGAAGAAGTTGGTTTTCCCTTGATCATCAAGCCACCTGCCGGCGCTGGTGCCTCAGGCACCTGGAAGGTTCGCAACGGTCGCGAACTGGAGCAGGTCATGGTCGAATCCCGTCTGGCTGATGGTGCCGAGATGGCGATCGAGGAATTCATCGAAGGTCATGAAGGCTACCTCGATACCCTGGCCATCAATGGCGAGGTCGCGCACGAGTTCATCACGCACTACTACCCCAATGTATTGACCGCCATGCGCGAACGCTGGATTTCTCCCCAGATGGTGACCACCAACCGCATCAATGCCTCTGGTTACGACGAGGTTCGTAGAATGGCTCGCGATGTCATCAAGATCCTGGATATCGGAACATCAGCCACGCACATGGAGTGGTTTGCCGGGCCGAAGGGTCTGAAATTCTCTGAAATCGGGTGTCGGCCACCCGGAGTGGGCCAATGGGATGTCTACAATGCAGCCAACGAGTTCGACCTATACCACGAATGGGGAAATGCGCTGGTTCACGGCCAGCCGGGCGACAAACCATCACGAAAGTATGCGGCCGGCATGATTGCACTGAGGCCAACCCAGGATGGTCGAATTACCGGCTACTCCGGCGTCAGGGCAATACAGTCCCGCTATGGTGATTGCATCGTGGCATCACATCTGCCGCAGGTGGGGTCATCCACCCAACCGGTTGAGGGCGGCTACATGGCCAACGCATGGATGCGGGTGCGCCATCCTGACTACGATTCGCTGCGGCAAATCATGGATACCATCGGGGAGACGGTGAAAGTCCACGCGGCCTGAACAAACGGGGCACAAGCCACCCGCAATTAACGGCTTAAAAATCAGATGGCACCAAATTTCCGATTTGTGCGTTAAGCACTATGAGAACCACAATCGGAGAAAATTCATGTCATCTGCAAAACGCTGGCCTGCGGTGCTGGCCATACTCACCCTTTGCATCCTGATTCCCGGACGCGGGATCGCTTCAGAAAATATCGTCAGTTCGCACAACGTTGCAATTGACCCGAACGCTCCCTTTCCTTCGGTCATGTACAGCGACATTCTCAAGTCGATGTCCGACCAGGTATTTTGGGAAAAGGGCCAGCTACGATTCTTTGAACGTGTCCGCCTGACATTTCTGCCGGACTTTAACGACCCGCAGAACATCGCCGCCTATAACCCCGATACCGGCGCATTCATTGTCACCGAGCTCAAAGACGAGTCCGGTGGCGAGGCACGAAACATCTTCTGGGAAGCACGCCAGGAGAGCTTCCCTTACTGGAATGCCAATGTGCGGAACAATTCAGATCCCGCGCCGCTCAAGGCAGGTAAGTACATCGTCACCTGGAAGATCGACGGAACACCATTTTGGAAACTGCCGTTTGAAGTCACATCACAGCCCGCTGCGAATGCCTACGACCAACCCAACATGTACCTGGAAGGTCCGTGGCAGAAATGGGCTTACCTCTATGTGCCCAATGGCAACCTCAGCCAGAACCCGACTTTCAACTTCTTTTTGCGCGACACGGATGCAAAACCGGGCAATTGGGTAGAGAAAAACATCACGCTGGAATTAAAACGCAACGGAACCCTGGTTGCGCAATACGGCAAGGAGGGCGCGACCCGGCAAATGGCCAAGCCGTGGTGGGAAGCCTTTGAGTTCGCTCTCCGCAATCCCGATGACAGTGGATTCGTCTCTGCCGCCGACATTGTCGCTGAAGGCGAGTACACGCTAACGCTTCTTAATAATGGAGAGGTGTATGCCGAGTACAGCTATGAGGCCAACGGGGAAATTCCCTTTACCGGCAGGCAGGACCGTGAAAGCGCAGATCCCATGACCTACCTGGAAGGTGCGCGGGATCGGTTTTTCATCAAGCGCCAATAAGGGGAACAACCATGAAGAAGATTTTCTGCGCCATTGCGCTGTTATTACTATTTTCACCCACGTTCTCCGTGCAGGCATCGCTGATTTTTATCAACACGGCAGATGATGAACTCAACAACGATGGTGATTGTTCACTGCGTGAAGCCGTCGAGGCAGCCAATACCAACAGTGCGGTGGACAACTGCACCACCGGCCAGTCTGTTGTGATCGATGCCATATTTTTTGTGGTGAGTGATGACATCGTACTCGACCCTGCCCTGGGACCCCTGGTGATCACCGACCGTGTCAACCTGGAAGGATCGGGCCGCGATGTCACTGTGATCAGGCAGGAGTCAAACATCCAGTTGTTTAACGTCCAAATGACCGATACCTCACACGATGTTGAATTCAAAAATATGACACTGCGCGACGGTCATGCAGCAGATGGTGTTAAGGGCGGGGCCGTGCAGTTGGGCGAGGGTGATCAGTTTAAATTCACCAATGTCGCTTTTATTGAAAATATCAGTGTTATCCGCGACAGCCAGTATTGGGCAGGCGGCGGCGCGGTTTTTGCTGGCCCGCTACTCGATAGCCCTGACCCGAGTCTTGTGATTGAAGATTGCCTGTTCCAGGGCAACTCTGCCATCCCGGAAGCTGGCAGCACGGGGAATGGGTTCGGCGGCGCCATTCATACTACTTATTTTCAACAGGGCGAGGTGATTGTTAATCAGACACTCAACTCATTAGTTATCACTGACAGCGAGTTTGCAGACAACTCGTCTGAACGTTCAGGTTCAGCCGTGTATGCCTACAAGGTATCGACAGTCATTGTCGAAGGCAGCCAGTTCATTGGCAACTCACTCCTTCCAGGGCCATTCGCAGGTAACGGCGCATTGGCAGTTGCCGGTGGGGGATCGGAGCTTTTTTTTCTCAGTGATTCAACTTTTGTCGACAACATAGCTTCGTCGGCAACGGACGGTAGCGCTTTGTGGGTTAGCAGATCAATCGCTGCAATCACCAACACAACTTTTACCCAACACATCAGACCGCCTGTCACATTTAGCTTTACGGCCACCGGGACTATTCAGTATTCAACAATTGTCGACAACGGGACGGGAGACGCACTCGATACCGCCATAAACATCTGCGCCGACTGCGATGTGAGCCTCAGGGCCAGCATCGTATGGAATGCCTGGGACACTGACAACCTGTGTGATGTCGCTGCAGGTGGAACATTCAATTCGTTGGGGTACAACATTGACAGTGACGGCAGTTGCACAGCCCACGGCTCGGACATGCCATCGACCGATCCGGGCCTGGTACCCCTGGATGCCTGGGGCGATGACATTGCCAATTTCGACCTGCTGACTTTCCTGCCCGCCGGTCCTGCACTTGATGCAGCCTATCTTGATGATTGCCCCGGTCCATTGGGTGGCAATATCACCAGCGACGCACGAGGCGAACCGAAACCGGTGGATGGTTCAGAGACCGGCTCCAATCTTTGCGATATCGGTGCAGTTGAATACCAGTTCGAGGAAGATCCAGCCGTGAGTCGCCTCACGGTCAACCTGCAGGACAGCAGCCAGGGATCTGTGAGCAGCACAAACTTCGACAACATCGATTGTTCCTCGGATACCTGCACCGCTTTTTACTCAGCATTCTCACAGGTCAGGCTTGTAGCCGAGCCGGAACCTGGTTTTCAGTTTGACGGATGGAGCGGCGCCTGCTCGGGCACAGGCCAATGCATGGTCAACATGAGTCTGAATCGCAGCGTCACGGCAACGTTCACCTCTTCTGACTTTACCCTGGAAGTCATTCTTGATGGCAACGGAATGGGTTCTGTCAGTAGCAATCCCGCAGGTATTTCCTGCCCCGGTCAGTGCGAAGCAGCTTTTGATGAAAACACCATGGTCACGCTGACCGCGTCACCACATGGCGGACAGACTTTCCAGGGCTGGAGCGGTGACTGCAGCGGTACAGGCACCTGCCAGGTCACCATAGACCAGGCACGCACGGTACGAGCCACTTTCTTAAACAGCGACACCGTTTTCTCAGGCGGTTTTGAGTAGGTCGCGGATTTCTCACAAGCAGCCGCAGCGAGAGCATCACCAGGACATATATTCATGAACGGATTCTCAGAAACAATATTTTTGAACACCCGCACCATTCGGACCGCGACCCTTGTTGCAGGCCTGATGCTGGCAACGCAACTGCAAGCCCTGACCTTCGTGGTCAACTACAACAGCGACGACCTTAGCGATCCTTTTCCGGATGACGGCGTTTGTGAAACCAGCCTGGGTAGTGGTCAGTGCACCGTGCGGGCAGCCATCGAATCGGCCAATGACACACCAGACGGACCGCACACGGTCGAAATTCCGTACTTGCCAGGCGACAGCTACCCCGTTTGGTCTGCTACAGGATTACAGGCATTCCGGGTCATGACGATTCGCGGCACCGGTGCCGGGCGTGCGGTCATCCAGGGCGGCTTGTTTCTCGATGGTGGCATGATTCAGGCCGGCGAGGCCATGACGATTGAAAACCTGGAACTGCGGCCGGACACCACGTCAGGCACCAGTGTGTCCGGATTGCTTGTTAACAGCCCCAACACGGTCCAGGCAAGTGACCTGACCATCATTCCTGGCCCGGGCGGGATCGGTCCTGGTATATACGTGACCGGCGCCGGCTACCTGACCTGCCGGCGCTGTGTGATCCGCGATGGCGGGTCTGTCGGCGTACGTGTGGTGAATTTCGGTAATCTCAACCTGATTGACTCAAGGATCACAAACAACGTCAACATCGAAGGCAACCAGGGCGCCGGGATTCGACTGGATTCAGGTAATTTACTGATCCGGGACTCTCTGATCGACAATAACTACGCGTCAGGATTTGCACCACTCTTCCGTGGCTCCGGCGGCGGCATCTACACTCAGCCCGGATCAAACCTGCACGTGATAAACAGCACGATCAGCGGGAACAGGGCCAACACTGATGGTGGAGGCATTTACGCAAACGGTAGTGTGCTTCTGGAGAATGCGACGATCACCAGGAACACGGCAAATGCCGATGACGACATCACCCCTGGCAGCGGCGGAGGCATTTACATCAATGACTTCACCGTGGTTGAGGCGCGCAACTCCATCATTCATGGCAATTTCTTGCCCTGCCCGCCGGGGGTTCCCTTCTGTGTTCCGGATGGCCGAAATTGCGGTGACGAACAGGGCGGCACCATTGGCCTCGCAAGTTTCGGCTGGGTGATGGTGGGTACTGACGCCCATTGCCCGATCATGGACCTGACACTCGAGCCAAACTACACCAGCACCAACTTTCCTAACCTGGGGCCTTTGACCCAATTGGGCGGCCTGCATCCTGTCCACCCGATCGACAGCACTGGCTTAGAGGCCGATGGCGGCAACCCGGATGGCTGCACTTTTGAACTGGTTACAAGCGGCGGCACCGTCGACTTTCCATTGATAGAGGACCAGCGTGGAGCACCACGGCCGATGGATAGTGACCCGAATCCTTCTGATGGCAATTCCTGCGACATTGGCGCCTATGAGGCCAAGTGCTTTGGTGATGATCCGGATGGCGACTACGTGGGCAGCCAGTGTGACGTCTGTCCCAATGATTTCGACCCGCTCCAGGAAGACAGCAATGGCAACGGCATCGGTGATGTTTGTGAGGGACCGAGCGACGTATTCTTCTTCAGCGGATTCGATAACCAGTAAGCAATTACCTCAGGTAGAGCGGCGCATGGTGCCCGAAGGGCCTGCGTCGCTCGTCACACCATCCTGCTTGCCAGCGATGGCGCTGCTGAGAATGTCTGGCGGGGCCATGCCGATCAGCGTATAAAGCCGAGCCAATTGGTCGCGGAAAAGAGAATCGAACGCGGCCTCATCCACCGTCTGGTCACCTTCACCCAACCACCAGAACCAGTCTGATGCTTCGCAGATTGCCAATTGGCGCAGCACATCGGAAACCCACTCCGGCCGCTCCCTTTTTTCCTTGTATGGCTCAAGCGCGGCATCCACAGCACGCTTGGCCCTGACCAGCACATCCCACGCGCGATTCTTGGCCGGGCTGCCAATCCAGGTTGAAAAAGTGCCATAAACCCAACTGCCAGAACAGAGCACCGGTAGTGTCCTTTGTGATGCACGATTCAACACTTCGGTGAAAGTGGTCAGCCTGATTTCCGGGTGACTGACCAGTTCAGTGTAAAGCGTTTGCAAAAAGCCCCAGCCATTTTGGTGGTAGTACTCCCATGCGTTTTCGCCATCCATGATGATGCTAAGCACCGGGGTGCCCTGGCCGCTGCGCATACATTCATCACGAAGACCAACAATGCGCGATTTGAAATCAGCCACAGCTTTTTCGGCAGGCCACTTTGAATATTCAAACCCGATCAGGTCGGACATTCCATCATCCCGAAAGAAACAGGCTGGAGACTCCTCGCCCTTCAGGCGCCATGGCCCGAGTTGCGGATGCATAGGTTGCGGGGCTTCAGACTGTCCCAGGCTGTTGTTCAAAACCTGGCTGCCGCTGGCGGTCCAGCGAAATTCATGTCGTCCAAGAAGATCCATTGTTGCCGGGCTCAATGAGCCCTCTGATGGCCAGCAGCCTGATGGGTCTTTTCCAAAAACGTCCCTGAATACCCGCTTTGATTCAGCGACATGCCATTCACATCGTGGCTCTCCACCTGGATACTTTTCGGCCGGCAGGGGTGCGCCGGGCATTGCCTCATGGGCTGATTCGAAATCAAGCAGCAAAGGCAGGATCGGATGTGAATAAGGGGTAGTTGAAAGTTCAACTGAACCAGAATCTGCAAGGCGCCGGTAGCGGGGCAGAATGTCGCCCAGGACCCGCGCGAGAAAATCCAGCAGACGGTGATGATCATTGGTTTCAAATCCGACAGCTTTTTCGCTCAACTCGCAGATGAGCGGGTCCTGTCTCATTGACTCTCCCATCCAGGCGATAAAGTACCAGGCCAGCAGGTCACCAGTTTCTTCCTTGCTGAGTGTGTCTCCACTGGCCAATGCTGCCCGGGTCTTGTCGAAAAGCCGGGCATAGGGCGGGAATCGATCCTTTATTCGCACCTCGTTGACACGCAACAACTGTTCAAGCAGTGGTTTTTGCTCCACCGAGGTGTTGTCAAAAAGCGCGTCCAGAAGGAAATCGCCTGACGACTGTCCGTTTTCAAGAAGCCCCTGGATTCTTATGGGGTAGTCCTTTAGTTGCTCGATCAGGACCGAAGAGAAGTTAACCACCGCACAGGCATTCTCGACCGTCTCCAGGTGGGCGGCCATGTCGGTATAGTCCTTGAGCGCGTGCAGCAGGGTCCAGGGTTTTTGATAGATACCCTTCAGGCGGTAATCCGGTTGGTGCATGTGCCAGCACAGCACCACTTCGATGGGCCGTTTTTCCATCGAAGACGAATTCAAAGCATGTCGGGACAAACCAGCACGACACCCTGTTCACTGACGGCATACTTTTTACGGTCGGCTTCGATGTCTTCGCCAATCACGGTGCCGTCGGGAATTTCGGTGTATTCATCAATGATGGCGCGTGTGATTCGGCAGTCCCGCCCGATCCGAACATGAGGCAACACCACGGTCCGCTGAAGACTGGAGCCCACTTCGATATGAACATCTGAACACAGCAATGACTGGTTCACGCTTGCGCCCGCGACGATGCACCCCCCTGAAACCATCGAGTTGATGGCCTGGCCAGTGTGGCCATCGCCGTCCAGCACAAATTTTGCAGGTGCCGCCTGCTCCTGGTAAGTCCAGATGGGCCACTCCACGTCGTAAAGATTCAGCTCAGGATTGACATGCACAAGTTCGAGATTGGCCTGGAAGAAAGCATCAATGGTGCCGACATCGCGCCAGTAGCTCTGGGCCTGGGTCCGTACGTCGTTGAACGGATATGCAAATACCCTGAATTTTTCTACGCTGCCCGGAATGATGTCTTTTCCGAAATCATGGCTGGAATCCGGATCAAAGGCATCCTCGTTAAGGATGTCGATCAGGAATTCACGATTGAAAACGTAAATGCCCATGGAAGCCAGTGAAATGTCCGGATTTCCGGGCTTGTGTTGCGGCTTTTCCGGTTTCTCGTCAAACCGGATAACGCGGTCTTCATTATCAACGGTCATCACGCCGAAACCGGATGCATCTTCAACCGGCACCTGCACCACTCCGACCGTGATGTCCGCTTTTTTGTCGAGGTGAAAAGCGATCATCGGCCCGTAGTCCATCTTGTAGATATGATCACCTGCCAGGATGATCACATGTTCAGGCATGTGTTCACGGATCAGGGACAGATTCTGGTAAACCGAGTCAGCCGTGCCCTCGTACCAGTGCTCGCCCATCTGCTGTTGCGCCGGAACAATCTGGATAAATTCGCCGAATTCGCCTCGCAGGTAACCCCAGCCGCGATTGACATGCTGGATCAGGGTGTGCGCTTTGTACTGGGTCAGCACGTAAACCTGGCGAATACCCGAATTCACGCAGTTGGACAAAGGGAAATCGATAATGCGGTATTTGCCGGCAAAAGGGGCCGCAGGTTTGGCTCGAGTGGCGGTCAGTTCGCCAAGACGACTGCCCCTGCCACCGGCCATGATGATTGCCATGGTGCTTCGGGTCAGTCGGCTGACGAAGCGGCCGGATTTTCTGGGGATCATCATAACGTTTTGCTCTTCATAGTCTGCTCAGTGGGTCTGCTCAGCGGGTCTGTTCAGCGGGTCTGTTTTTTGGCGAATGCGGCGAGCCAATCTTAATCATACGGCCTTGCAACGCCGGGTGCAGCCCCGATTCAGGTCTGCCTGGTCTCTTCCCTGACCCACGTCATATATGCCTCCAGACCTGCAACTGTCGGCACCATCAAAATCTCCGGCATGTCATATGGGTGGTTGGCCTGCAACCAGGTTTCAAGCGCTCCGAAACGCGAACGGGTCGTTTTCGCAATCAGCAGGAATTCAGTCTCGTCCTGTATTTCACCCTGCCAGCGAAACACCGAGGTGATATTCGGAACAATATTGACACAAGCGGCCATCCGCGTTTCGACCAGCCCCCTGGAAAGTTGCCTTGCAGTCCCGCCGTCCGGACAGGTGCACAGGACAATACAAACTTCCAGGCTTTGATTGGTATCTGCTTGTTCCATACCAACCGGATTCTAACGTAAAGTGGAAGGATGAATGAGGCTCATGACAGCAGCGTGAATCCGGACCTGGAAATGCTCGCCCAGGGTCGTCATGGCGATCCTTTTGCTTTCCTTGGGCGTCAGGAGCAGGGCAAGGGCGAGGTCTACCGATGTTTCATGCCGCGCGTCAGGGAAGCCTGGCTGGAAAACGACAAGGTGTTTTTCAACCGGGTCCCTGGTTCGGATCTGTTTGAACTGCCGCTGGACAACCTGGAAATTTCTGCTCACCCAATGGTGATCTGGGAGGATGAAAACGGTGAGAAGCACAAAGTAGCAGACCCATACAGTTTCGATTCGGTCCTGGATTACGACGCCATGCGCGCCTTCCAGGCAGGCAAGAATTATCGCGCCCAGGACCTGCTCGGTGCCCGCCGGTCAATCATCGGTGGATTCGAAGGCACCTTGTTTTCAGTATGGGCGCCCAATGCAGAGCGCGTCAGCGTGGTCGGCGATTTCAACAGCTGGGACGGTCGCTATCACCCAATGCGGTTTCATGCAGAGTTCGGAATCTGGGAGCTGTTTATTCCCGGCGTGCTCCAGAGCACCTACAAATTCGAGCTTCGAAATCGGGAGAGTGGCGAAGTTCTCCTGAAGGCGGATCCTTTTGGCCTTTGGAGCGAGCAAAGACCGGCCACGGCCAACATTATTTCTCCCGCTTCAGGACACCGGTGGCAGGATGAGAACTGGAAGCAACGCAGGCACCAGGTTAATTCCCTGGAGCAACCCATTTCGGTGTACGAGGTTCACCTGGGTTCCTGGCAGCGCAAAGAAGATGGCTCCTTCCTGGATTACCAAAGCCTTGCAATAAAATTGTGCGAGCACATCAGGCCACTTGGGTTTACGCACATCGAACTGCTGCCGATGAAGGAACACCCACTGGATGAATCGTGGGGTTACCAGTCCACGGGCTATTTCGCACCCACCAGCCGCCATGGCACTCCGGATGATTTCAGGGAATTCGTCGACCACTGCCATCAACAAGGCATCGCTGTCATCCTCGACTGGGTGCCGGCACATTTTCCCCGTGATGAGCACGCCCTGGCTCGTTTCGATGGCACCCGGCTTTTCGAGTACAAGGATCAGTGGAAAGCCGAACACCAGGATTGGGGCACCCTGATTTTCAATTATGAACGCAACGAGGTGCGCAGCTTCCTGATTTCCAGTGCGCTTTACTGGCTTGATGAATTTCACCTTGATGGGCTGCGTGTCGATGCGGTCGCCTCGATGCTTTATCTCAATTTCTCGCGCCAGGCTGAACGATGGGTACCGAATAAGTATGGCGGACACCACAACCTGGAGGCCATCGAGTTTATTCGTGAGCTGAACGCAGCAGTGAAACAACAGCATCCGGCCTGTCTCATGATTGCCGAGGAATCCAGCGACTGGCATGGCGTGACTCACACCATCGAGTCCGGAGGATTGGGCTTCACACTTAAATGGAACATGGGCTGGATGCATGACACGCTCAACTACCTGAGTGAAGACCCGATTCATCGCAAGCACCACCAGGACTGGCTGACTTTCGGTCCGGTCTACGCATTCAACGAGCACTACCTGCTGCCGCTGTCTCACGATGAAGTGGTTCACCTGAAAAAGTCCCTGTTCGGACGCATGCCGGGCGATGAATGGCAACAATTCGCCAACCTGCGCCTGTTGTATTGCTACCAATGGTTTTACCCGGGTAAACAGCTGCTTTTCATGGGTGGTGAGTTTGCACAAACGACCGAATGGAATGCATCCGGGGAATTACCATGGGATCGTGAGAAGGACACTCTCGCCAGAGGCGTCAAACAGCTGATTTCATCCTTGAATCGCCTGCAGCGGGAGAATCCGGCCCTTGCTCAATGGGATTGCGACCGAAGAGGGTTTGAGTGGCTGGATGGTGACGATTCAGAATATTCTGTTCTGAGTTTCCTGAGGCACAGCGAGAACGAATCACTGGTGGTGGTATTTAATTTCACGCCCAAAGAACGACCGGGATATCGCATCCCGATTCACAAACCAGGTCGCTACCAGGTGGTTTTCAACTCAGATGAAAAGGCCTTTGGCGGCACCGGCGGCGCGGAAAAACAAACGTTTGAAACAGAATCGAAGGGGCTCAAGGGGCGCGATCAGAGCCTGCTGGTTGATTTACCGCCGCTCGCGGCCGTGGTCTTCAGGCGGGACGCCTAGATGGCTTTGCAATGCCATATTTTTTCGTTGTAAGTCCTGATCGAACGATCTGAAGAGAAAAACCCCACCCCTGCGGTATTCAGAACCGCAGAACGCACCCAGGTGTCCTGGTCCCTGAACGCTTCTTCCACTTTTTTCTGGGTCTCGTTATATGCCTCGAAATCGGCTGCAACCATGAAATAGTCACTGTGCATCAGGCTGTCAACGATGGAACTGAACCGCCCGGTATCACCATCGGAAAACTCACCGTCCCGAATGGCGCCAATGGCCCGCGATAGTTCCGGACAGCCATCAATCACTTCAGAAGGATTGTAGTTGTTGCGCTGTTCGAAAACCTCTTCGGCGGTCAGGCCAAATATAAACATGTTTTCCTCACCGACACGTTCCCGGATTTCCACGTTTGCGCCATCCAGGGTGCCCAGCGTCAATGCACCATTGAGGGCAAGCTTCATATTACCCGTGCCTGAAGCTTCCATGCCAGCCGTGGATATCTGTTCCGAAAGGTCAGCGGCAGGAATCAGTGCCTCTGCTTCGGAAACATTGTAGTTCGGCATATAGACAACCTTGAACCGATCTCCTGCAACCGGGTCATGGTTGATCTTTTTGGCGATGTCATTGATCAGCTTGATGATCAGCTTCGCCATGGTGTAAGCAGGTGCTGCCTTGCCAGCGAAAATCTTGACCACCGGCAACCAGTCGCGATCGGGATCATCCAGGATGGCCTGGTAGCGGGCAACGCACTGCAATGCGTTCATCAGTTGTCGCTTGTACTCATGTATTCGCTTGATCTGAACATCGAACATCGCTTCCGGACTGACCAGAACACCGGTGCGTTCAAAAATTCGTCCGGCATAAGCCTTCTTGTTTTCCATCTTGGCGGCAGCGTACTTTTCCCTGAACCCGGGTTCATCAGCGAAGGGCTTCAGGTCTGCAATCTTCTCAAGATCTGCCACCCAGTCACTTCCAATGGTTTCGCAAATCAGGGTGGCCAGCGGTGAATTGCAGTAGTACAACCAGCGCCTGGGCGTGACACCATTGGTGACATTCACTATTCGGTCCGGGTAAACCCGGGCCAGATCGCGAAAAACTGACTTGCTCATCAGGCTGGTATGCAAAGCGGAAACGCCGTTGACCCGGTTACTGCCAACAAAAGCAAGGTTGCCCATTCGGACAGAGCCGCCATTGTCTGCATCATGTACAACCTCGATGGCAGATGTATCTGGCAGAGATTCACCTTCAGGCGTGCCAGCCACGATTTCGTCTGAAACCAGGTTGTCAATTTTGCGAATAATCTGAAGGTGGCGTGGAAGGACCCTGGCGAACATGTCGAGCGACCAGTTTTCCAGGGCCTCAGGAAGCAATGTGTGATTTGTATAGGATACGCATGAGCGGGTCAGATCAAAGGCCTTCTCAGGTCCCACGCCGTGCTCATCCATCAGCAGGCGCATCAGCTCCGGCACCATGATGGCCGGATGAGTGTCATTGAGCTGGATGGCAACCAGGTCTGGCAGCTTATCGAGGTCGTCGTTGTCTGCGAGAAAGCGCCTGAGCAGGTCCTGTGCAGAAGCCGAAGTGAAAAAATACTCCTGCTTTAGCCTCAACTCGCGACCTGTGTCGGTTGAATCATCCGGGTACAGAACCCGCGTCAGTGTCTCTGCAAGCACCTCGTGCTCTGCAGCCTGAAGGTAATCCCCGCGATTGAACCTGGACAGGTCAAAGGTCTCGGCCGGATTGGCAGCCCACAGACGTAGGGTATTGACGTGTTCGCCCTGCCAGCCCGCGATGGGCATATCCTGCGCGCAGGCCACCACTTGTTCAGCAGGCGTCCAGATTCCGTTTTCCTGGTCGATTCCGCCGCCGAAGGAAACCAGGTATTGCCATTCCGAGCGTTCAAAGCGCCAGGGGTTGCCACCCTGCGTCAGCCAGTCTTCCGCTTCTTCAATTTGCCAGCCGTCACCCAGACGTTGACGAAACAATCCCTGCTCGTAGTAAATGCCATAACCAATGCCGGGAATTCCAAGCGACGCCATGGAATCCATGTAGCAGGCCGCCAATCGACCCAGGCCGCCATTGCCAAGGGCTGCATCGGGCTCTTCGGTGATGACCTGGTCAAAATCAATGCCCAGCTCCGCCATCAACTCCCTGCAAACTTCGGTCAGGCCCAGGTTGGAAATCGTGTCGCCCAATAAACGCCCGATCAGAAACTCCATGGACAGGTAATAAACGCGCTTGTGCTGTTCTTCGTATATTCGGCGCGTGGTTTCCAGCCAGTTATCAATCAGGCGATCCCTGATCGCAAGGGTCAGGGCAACACACCAGTCACGTGGGACTGCCCGGTCGATGTCTTTACCGACTGAGTAAACGAGGCGCTCAAGAATTCGTCTCTTGAGATCTTCTTTATAGAGAATTGGAACCATTAAAAGGCGATCGAACGAGCGGGCATCGAGGCATTCAACTACAAATGACGGATAATGGCAACGAACTTGGTGATGTATCTGATGTTTAATGCACCCCGCTGCTGCGGGATGAACGAGTTCCGGCCACTAGAAGTTTTCGAAACCATCCCTGAAAATATACCCGACCAGGAAACTGACGAATGCGGCATCCATGTCCCCGGCAACCCATTCAGGATGCCGAGTGGAACCATCATAAGCCATGGACCAGTTGTCGCTTTCAGGATTGTACTTGAGCAGGTCTTCATCACTGAAGACCTGGTTTTCGATTTCGCCCCCGGTATCAAATGAAAAGTAAAATTCGTTGCTGTCCGGTGCAAAATGCATTGCATCGATATCCAGGGCGGTTGCGATCCCCGTCGTCGATCCGTCAAAAGCAAGGCTGAAATCGTTGCCGTCAAACTGAATGATATCCTCGTCAGTGGCAACCAACCCCCCGAAATCAACAGTGCCATCAATAGACAGGAGCAGATCCCCATCGCCAGCAATGCTTGCCGCATCGATTCCGACTCCGGCGGGAATACCTTCAGACAAGCCGTCAAGCTCAATGCTGTAATTGACACCATCGTATCGAACGACATCCTGAGGCCTTGCAATCACTGCACCAGGCAATTCGATGGTGATGTCAAAACTCAGCAGTGCATCACCATTGGCAAGCATGTGATAAACGGTTATGTCAGCGTTTGGTGGAATGGCCCCAACCGGAATATCAAAAACGTTGGCGAAATCGTCGCGGGACACGTCTTCATCGGCCGTGACAACACCATCAAGATTGAGTGTGATGTCCGGTGAGAAATCGACGCTTGCTTCCTGGGCGCGCGCTGGCAAAGAAATTGCAACGGCCAGCACACCGGGCAACAAGCAGAAGCAAAAAATCCTGTTGATGATTTTCATAAATATCTCCGGACCATGCCTGAGTATAGGATTGCTGATTGAACATGCCAAATCATGACAGATTGAATTATTTTGATCTGGTAGGATCGAACCCCGATGCATCCACTCCTCAGGCTGGCCAGACCGCGCACACAATGAATTTTCGGAGCTCCTTTTTTGCTGTTGTTTTAATGTCGATTGCCGCATTGGTGAGCGGCTGTGCAGGCACGGCAAAAGGGGTGAAGACGGCGACTTATGGCCAGCAATCGGCGACGCCAATTCAGCCGCAACAAACTGACTCAGAATCGAGCGCCCTGGTCATCATTCGCTATCCGGCACTGATTCATGCTGAAGCTGAAACCATTTATGTGAGTTCGTTTGCCAGCAAGGCCATTGGCGGTGATGTGCCGCTTTCAATGCACAGCAATCCACAAACAGCCCGCACCGCGCACGGGGTGATCTCCAAGTCGAGCTATTACGCGATGTCTTTGTACAGGGAGCTTCGCGACAGCCTGCCCGAGGGCAAAGTGCTGCTGTCACCTCACATGGTCGACTGGAATCAGGAACAGGGTTTTCACAGCCGTCCCATTCTGGCCTCTGAGCAGGTTCCGACCGTCCTGACCATTGATTTCAGTGTCTATTCATTTCCCGATGTCACCGAGATGATGGAATCGCCGCCAGTCACTTTTGGTGACCTGGTAACACCCCTCCTGGTGGTGCGAACCAGTAACTGGGGGGAGCCTGCACTCAATGGTGTTTTGATTGCCAGCGATCCCCTGGTGGACACTGCCTGGCGCCAGGCACGTGTCCAGATGGCACAAGATGCACGAAGCCGTTTGTTGGATCCGGCAAAGAAACAGTCACTTTCCCTGGCGTTTATCGATTTTCTGAATGAACGTGACCAGCCCCTGGCAAACCCGCCACTCAGAAGCGCCTCGGAGAACGAATCTTCGCGCCTGGCCATCGAGCGATACCCGGTTGAGAAAATCCAGATGGACGCCAGCCTCGTGGAACAACTGGACCTTGCTAAGCCCGGTGCGCTGGGAGCCAATGACCCGTTCGCACGCGACTTTGCAAGGGGTGCCACGCGCAGGCTGGTTGGCCTGCTTGGTGGGATAGACCATCAAAGGGCAACCTTTTTTGCAAGGCAGGCTGCCATCGCGAGATTCGATCCTGAACTCGCAAACGTTTTTTATGTGCAGTCTTCCGACGAAAGCGTTCGTGCCCGATTGCAATTGGCAGAAGCCCTGATTGCAGCAGAACGAGAATTTCTCTCAGCTCAGTCAGACAGTGTCTACGCCGGCAGCTTTGATGGTGATTATGGCGCCAGGATGCGCAAGATCATCTCGGCTGAGTACCGCATGCTGGAAGAAAGACGACGATTGGCACGGGTTCAAAATATCGGCTCTGCCATTGCAGCGATTGCACTGGCCGGCTCGGTTTATGCAGCCACGGTCACAACCACGGCAAGCGCAACAGCGGTTGCCGCGTTTGCAGGCGTGTCACTGATGGGTTCAATCTGGGCCCTCAACCGGGCACTGGATGCCGGAACTGAATCCGAGGAAGTGAACGAGTATTTCGTGGCCAGAATGGCCCATGCCACCGAACGCCAGATGTCGGTTCAGATGGAATGGCTTGAATCCAAGGAGCTGATTACCGCCCGGGGTTTTGCCGAATTCAGGAACAAGACGCTGACACTTTACCAATCCCGGGTCCGGTCGCTGGCAGTGACCACTTCTGATCATTGCGTGTTTCGTCACCCCCAGGCCAGCATAACCGGCAGATGGTTTGGCAACTGTGACGAGGGTCTTGCAACCGGCAAGGGTTACGGTTTAATTGACCAGGAAGACGGAACCATGATCGAGTACCTTGGCCAGTCCTCGCAGGGCCTGGCATCCGGGAATGGTGCAATGGTGGTTCATCGCGACAACACTGAATTCCTGGAAGGTGATTTTGAACAGGGCGTGCCGAACGGCGTGGTCCTGGTTGAACGGCCGGGCGCCGCACCGAGACTTCGAAATTACCGCAATGGCGAAGATTCCGGGCGAGGCGATTCCAACGACTGGAAGCCGGTCAGCTATGCCACCATTTCGCCGGGTTCATGAAATTTAAACGATGAAAACCTGTCCATGAATACAGGATCATGAAGAAGCTAATACCCATAATCTTGTTGCTGATACCAGCTTATGCCGCTGCCTCTGGAGACGACAACGACTTCTTCAGCGGAGTCGATGCCCTGCCCCCTGAGCAGCGCTTTCGTCAGCTCAGCCTGATGTTGATGGTTTCCGATGGCGCCAACGAAGCCTTGATTTCAACGCTGTCCTCGCAACTGGATGTTGCCGGGCCAGACAACGTTGACCAGGACCCGGCAGCGTTCGATTTTGATGACTACACAACGCCACTGATCAGAATCGTTGACCAGCGCACCATGTTGCTGGGTGCAACCCGACTGTTTCGATTCACGCGCGAACACGCAACCGGGATTGCAGAGCGGTTAAGGCAGCTCCAGGAAGAAAACAAACAGTCGAACACACCTTTCCCCGGTTACGCAATCAGCGAAGATGCCATCATTATCCGTAATGCAATTGCCGACAGTATCGATTACACCGTATCGAACAACTCCGGAGAGTCAGAAGTGCCGCAGGGTGGGCAGTTAAGTCTTGCGTCTGACTACCGGGCCCGCACAACTTTCCTGCGCAATAACCTGGAGTACGAGCTCTTTGCTGCTGACCTTGAGCGAATCACGGCTGATGCGGTTGCCGATGTGGGTGGCAGAACGGCAGCCTATGAACGAATGTTCGACGACGAGGTGGATGGCGAAGCCATCAATAAAAAAATCAGGGCAGCAGAATACGCCTATGGCTGGGATCGTGATTTTGACGAGCGTGCGGCTGAAATGGCTGAAAAGATGCTGGAAATCATCGCGATCGACGAGTCTGTGCCCGACTTATAGCGCGGTATTTCAAACAGCTCCTAATTTTCCTCTGACGGGCTGGGGTCAACGATCACTTTTTCCAGATCTTCTATTGCAATGACACCCTCAGTGCCCAAATCCACGGCCTGATCCTGCGCAGCCCCGGAATTGTCCTGCTGTGGTTGCTGAGTTTCCGGAGAGATTTCAATGGTGAATGAATCCATGGCCGGAGCCTGGCTGTCCTCAGGAAACTGTTGGGGAATCTGTTGGGGAATCTGCTGGCGCTGGGTCAGCAGTTCCAGGGCATTTTGCTCTGTGCCCAATTCAGCCGGTGGTGGATGACCAACACCACCGCCTGATGTTCTCGTACCATCCGCGTTCAAAATTTCCTGCAATGCTGCGGTGCGCTCGGCCTTGTCACCAGCCTCTTT
>Ga0102946_1000046_pt1 | contig 41397 bp, 30 predicted proteins | sample SalPon2A_A_D1_MG_FD_78209 | JGI IMG/M metagenome (GOLD analysis project Ga0102946, IMG submission 78209) | Soil microbial communities from South San Francisco under conditions of wetland restoration - Salt Pond MetaG R2A_A_D1_MG | ecosystem: Environmental > Terrestrial > Soil > Wetlands | place... | reverse complement strand
CAATGGCCGGAGTTTCTTCAATGGCCGGAGTTTCTTCAATGGCCGGAGTTTCTTCAATGGCCGGAGTTTCCTCAATGGCCGGTGCGGCTGAAGTCACAGGAGCAGCAGACAGAAGTTCTTCCACCTTGTCGACCAGGACTTTAGACTCGAAAGGCTTCGTTAACCATCCGCTGGCCCCTACAGAGCGGGCACGATCTTCGTCAAAAAGCTCAAAGGTTCCTGGTAACAGAAGGACCGGAACATGCTCAAGCCCGGCCGTTTGCCTGATTTCCTGGCACAATTGAAATCCGTCCTTACCTGGCATCGTCACGTCTGCCAGAATCAGGTCGGGAATCTCTTTGCTGGCCAATTCCAGAGCATCGTTACCATTATCCGTCACCAGTAGCTGGTAATCTTCGTTGGCAAAAATAATTCCGATAACTTTCTGAATTGTCAAACTGTCGTCAGCCAACAGTAGCTTTTTTGTCATTGATGCCTCCTAGCATCACTGCCCGTCACTTAAAAGGACAGATTATCAACAGAGTCGAAACGTCAGCACAAATCTACTCTAAATTGTTTCTTTCTCAAATGAACCCACAGGTTCACTCCCCCACAGATACCAACCTGCTGATAACAGGCCCGGTCGAACTGCTGGAAGGACCTGAGAGAGTGCCGCCGGGCTGTAGATTCAAACTAAGGTAGATTATGAATCAAGCAGTTGTCTCAAAAAACACTAAACAACGCACCGAAAAAAGCCCATTAAGCCGCGCTAAAGCTAGCATAGTGGGGTTTTACGTGTCAAGTTTCTCTTAGGGAAAATCAATGAGTTACCAGACCTTACTGAGAGCGCCATGGTTGTGGGAGAAAAATCTGATGATAGAGCGCCAGAGCAAACCGGTCAGTCATTCCTGCGATAAAATCAGCTATAGAGGTTTCAAGCGAGTCACCCGCCAGTCTGCGCCCGCCATGAAGTAATAAAGCCTCCTCATTCTCCTGATAATAGAGGTATAGCTCACGTAGCAACCGGGACGCTTTGACAAAATCAGCATGGACATGATCGACCTGATAGACTCTTGTGAATAACCAGTTACGTAGATCACAGATAGCTTCATCCATTTCATCTGAAAGGCTGATTGCGGCCTCATCGGTAGCCAATGAGTGCTTGATCAGATCTCTGACCATCCTGCCTATCCGCCCCGAATGACTGACCCCGACAACAGAAACAACACTCTCTGGAATTTCGCACTCATCAATAAGTCCACCCCGAACGGCATCATCAAGGTCATGGTTTACATAGGCGATAATATCTGCAAGTCGGACAATCTGCCCCTCCAGGGTCTTCGCCGACGAGTGAGAATCAGGGGATAACAACGGACCACGCCCCTTTGAATGCATCAGGATGCCATCGCAAACTTCCCGGGTCAGGTTCAGTCCCTGCCCATCCTTTTCCAGAACATCCACCACACGTAAACTCTGTTCGACATGACGGAACCCTCCGGGAACAAGCTCCTGCAGTACTTTTTCACCAGCATGTCCGAAAGGGGTATGTCCAAGATCGTGCCCCAACGCAATCGCCTCAGTCAGGTCCTCGTTGAGTGAAAGAGCTCGGGCAACCGTCCTTGCGACCTGCGAGACTTCAAGTGTATGGGTCAGGCGTGTACGATAATGATCACCCTCCGGAGAGAAAAAAACCTGAGTTTTATGTTTGAGTCGACGGAACGCTTTACAATGAAGAATTCGATCCCGATCATGCTGATAAACTGTTCTTACCGTACATAACTCATCCACAGACTTCCTTCCCCTGGATTGAGAACTGAAAGCCGCATGTGGAGATAATATCTGATATTCTTTTTTCTCAAGCTGTTCCCTGATATTCATTAACTTTTCCTCTTAAAGAAATATCCTATCTGTGCAAATGTCAAATATATTGAATTTTATGTATCAGGATTTAATTTTACACAAATACAATATTTATTTTTAATTTATTCTTGATTTATTTGACAAATAGGTTAAATAAAGTATTTAGATCATGAATTACAGATCAATGTGTTTTACATTCCGCAATGGAGGATAAAAGTATGGCAACAGTAATGGAAATGGCAGCAGAAATTATCGCCGCCCACGCCTCAACGACAACAATGACTAAAGAAGAACTTCTGTCTGAACTGACTGAAGTGCATGCGGCACTGTCGGCTCTGGAAAAAGGAGAACTTCCGACAGACCAAACAACACAGGAAGATGCCGCCCCGGCTGTAACCCGGAAGAAAGCGTTCGGAAAAGATAAGATCTATTGCATGATCTGCGGCAAGGGATTCACAACGCTTTCCAGACACCTGAAAACGGCACATGACATGAAGCCGACGGAGTATAGAAAACAGTTTGACATTCCGCGCACGCAAACTCTGGCTGCGCGAAATTACTCTGAAAGTAGACGGCAAATGGCTATAGATCGTGGACTGGCGGATAACCTGGCCAAGGCACGTGCGGCCCGTGGCAAGAAAAGTAAATGAGTATCGATGACCTCAGCGCACAAAAAAAGCACCCGCTTAGGGTGCTTTTTTTGTGCGTTTACAGCTTTGCCCTACAACAACTTGAATGGAATAACTGCCAATTCCTGCCCTTCGGCATCAAGGACCTTGACTTTCCAATCTCCCGCCCATGACGGAAGAATATTTTTTGAAGACTTTGTTCTCCATGAGGCTGAACGAACCGGCAAGGTGACACGTGCCATCTCTTTATCCTGATAAAGCCAGACGTGTGTCACCTCGGCATCACCCTCCGCCCCAACGATCTTGGTGAAGCAATACAGGGTTCCCTGTTGAGCGGGATAACTCTCTATTTCATCCACGGGCGCCCGGTCGACAACCTGGGTAGTGATAACACCTTCAGCGACGGTCATCCCTGCAGCGAAAGCCTGGGGGATCAGAACAAGAACTAACAATGTAATCAGCAGCAAATTTTTCAGCATCTTACCCTCCCTAACGAAGAAGAAAAAACGGGCCACGTGCGCCAATCAGTTTTGATCGGCGAGAACAGCTCCGCGTAGTTGAGCTAGAAAGCTTGTACCACACTCCAAGCTGATTGAAAACTGTTCTGCGATAGTCGCCCCAACATCGGAAAAACTCTCCCGCACCCCCAGATTCAAACCGTGCAGCAGGGAGGGTGACCATACAAGTAACGGGACATATTCACGGGTGTGATCTGTTCCGGGAGCCGTGGGATCGCAACCATGATCCGCTGAGATAATCAACAAATCATCATCCTTCATTTCTTTTTGAAGATGCGGTAACCACCTGTCAAATGCTTCAAGAGCGCGGGCGTATCCCTCCACATCGCGGCGATGTCCATAGAGCATATCGAAATCGATCAGATTCGCAAAAACCAATCCCCGTTCGACCATTTTCATGGCAGCGAGTATCTTGCTCATCCCGTCCGCGTTATTGATAGTCGGTAACGAATGTTCAAATCCTTTTCCGGCAAATAGATCGATAACCTTGCCAACGCTGCAGGTTGGAATCCTGGCCCGTTGCAGACAATCGATCAGGGTCGGGCGGGTCGGCGAACATGGAAAATCATGCCGCCTGGAGGTTCGCCTAAATGTCGTAGCAGATTCGCCGACAAAGGGCCTGGCAATAATCCGACAGATACGATAAGACGCAACGATCCGTTCAGCGATCCGGCAGAGCTCGTAAAGCCGCTCCGGTGGAATAATTTCTTCGTGAGCGGCGATCTGTAAAACCGAGTCAACACTGGTATAGATGATAGGAGCTCCGGTCAGGAGATGTTTTTCACCGAGGCGCGCCAGAATATCCGTTCCGCTGGCGGAAACGTTTCCCAGTACAGGCAAACCAGTCATTTTGGTAAAAGCATCTATGACCTCTCGAGGGAAGCCATCAGGGAAGGTCGCAAAGGGTTGTTCCTGAACGACCCCGGCAAGCTCCCAATGTCCAACTACGGAATCTTTCCCGGCCGAAAGCTGCTTCATCCGCCCCCAACCGGCCATGGGAGCAGCAACAGGAGACATCCCCGCCAAAGATGCAATGCGACCCAACCCCAACTGTTGAAGATGAGGCAGTTTCAAACCATCAACTCTCTCCGCGACATGTTGCAGCGTCGCGCATCCGGCATCACCATAGTCGGCGGCATCCGGCAATTCTCCAATGCCCACCCCGTCCAGGATGATCAGGATCGTGCGGTTAAACATCTGCATCATTGCAGTGTGCACAATAACTTTTCCACTGTTCAACTATCTTAATGCCCGAACTGGTACCGATTCTGGTTGCTCCCGCTGCAAGCATCCTCTGGCAGGTGGCCAGATCACGGATACCGCCAGCAGCCTTGACCCCGATGCGTCCAGCGGCCGTTTGCGCAAGAGTTCGGACATCTTCTTCACAGGCGCCTTCAGGACCGAACCCTGTTGAGGTTTTGACATAGTCGGCACCGGAGCGGACGACGACATCTGTCAACCTTGCCATCATTTCCTGATCAAGCCAGCAGCATTCCAGGATAACTTTAATTTTTGCTTCAGGAGCCGCCAGAACAACCTGAGTAATCTCTTCTGCAACGTAGGTCAGCTTTCCAGATAAGAACTGCCCCACCGCAATCACCATATCGATATCTGTGGCTCCTTGACATGCCAGTTCCTGCGCTTCAAGGACTTTATGGCGCGTGGTATTGTAGCCGCAGGGAAACCCGACGACGGTTCCGACAGAGACGCTTGAACCGTAAATCGTGCGGGCGACGAGAGGAACAAAAAGAGGTGGAATGCAAACAGATGCAAAAGCGTATTCTACAGCTTCTTCGCAGAGTCGCAGGATCTGGGTTTCAGTAGCGTCGGGACGAAGCAGGGTATGATCAATGAATTGAGCAGGACTTTGCATGAACAGCAGGAACTCAGGTTCGATACTCGGCATTTATCTTGATATATTCGTAGGTCAAATCCGAAGTGTAATAGCTGGCCGTTCCAGACCCCTGATGGAGTTCAATCCTGACTGTAAACTCCCCTTGCTTAAGAACTTCAGTCGCTTTCTCCTCCAGCTCGACTCCCGTTCCCAGACCATTTAGCGTTACAGGCACCGCATCAAAATTGATGTCGATCTTCTCCTGATCGACCTGAACACCGGAATACCCGACGGCGGCAATTATTCTGCCCCAGTTGGCATCCTCTCCAAAGAATGCTGTCTTCACCAATGACGAAGTTGCAACAGCCCTTGCGGCCATCTTTGCCTGTTCATCATCCCTGGCTCCAGTCACTCTTATTTCGACCAACTTGGTCGCACCCTCACCATCGCGGACAATCATTTTGGCAAGATCGACCAATACCCTCTCCAGATGGCAATAAAATTCTTCTTCAGCTTCTGTGTCAGCCTCGATTGAGACCCCCGAAGCGCCATTAGCCAGCAGCAGCACTGTATCGTTGGTCGAAGTGTCAGCATCAACAGTAATAGCATTAAAACTGCGACCCACAGCCTTACGTAAGGCCCGATCAAGCCTGTCTGCCGGAATTTTTGCGTCGGTTATGACAAAGCCAAGCATGGTCGCCATATTGGGATGAATCATTCCGGCACCTTTAGCCAGCCCTAAAATGGAGTAGCTTTGTCCATCTGCCTTGACCTGAGCCGACGCCAGCTTACTGAAACCATCCGAGGTCATCATGGCTTCGGCTGTAACCGGGGCCGCATCTGGGTCAAGTTGCGCACTGAGCTTCGGAATTCCCTCCAGAAAGGGGCCGGTCGGCAATTGTGCCCCGATCACTCCGGTAGAGGCCACAGCAACCAACTCAACCGGGATCCCTAATTGTCGAGCGAGCATCTCTGTCGTTTCTTTTGCGACCGTCATCCCCTGTTTCCCGGTACAGGCATTGGCGTTACCGCTATTAACCAGAATCGCCTGGCACTCTCCGCAGGCAATGCGTTCCCTGCTGAGAACAACCGGAGCCGCGACAACCTGATTCTGCGTAAAAACCCCGGCACAACTTGCCGGTTTTTTGGAGAAGATGAGACCTAAATCGAGCTTCCCAGAGGACTTGATTCCACTGGCGATGCCTGCGAACTTGAAACCGAGTGGAATATCACAGATCTTCATTGTTATATGTTCTCCATCATTCTATTTACGCTTTATCGCTTTGTAAGTTTCCACCGTCGGCAACAACAGGCTGAATGCGGTCCCTTCTCCCTCTTTCAACTCCAGAATAACCTGCCCCTGCATGCGGTCAATAACGGCCTTAACCAGGGCCAGACCGACTCCGACGCCGCAGGGTTTGCCCGTATCAATGTCACCTAACTGACTATACTGATCAAAGACTGTTTCTCTGGCTTCATAAGGAATCGACTCACCGTCATTGGCAATCTGCAGACGCACAAAGGGTAGCCCCTCTATGGTCTCAGTCCGAGAGGTTAGACTCAGTGCGCCATTATCCCGATTGAACTTGATGGCATTATCGATCAGGGCACTCAGTGCAATCGAAAACTTTTCAATATCACCATAAATGTTTGGAGAATCTTCTGGCAGATTATTATTGGTCCGCAACCCCCGTCGCTCTATCTCTCTGGTGTGTGTTCGCAGCACTCCGTTGACCGCCATATCCAGGCTGAACTCGCGCCACTTCCAGTTCTCCCGTTCCGACTCTATGGAGAAAAGACGAAGCATTCCGGTTATCAACTTCTCCAGATGCCCCCCCTCCTCCCGGACCTGGGCGAGATAATCCTTCAACTCGTCCTCTGACAGCTTGTGATAAAAAGTCAATGCCAGATCGACAAAACCAATCATAGAAGTCAGTGGTGTTTTTAATTCGTGGGACAGATTCGAAACCATGCGTGTTCTGGCACGGTTGAATTTGACGAGATCTTCGTTGGTCCGTTCCAGGGTCCGGGCCTGCAGACGCAGATTATTGACCAGAGAGAAATTTTCCATGGCCAGTGCAACCTGGTGTGCAATGGTGACCAGAAGGTTCTGGTCCTCAATCCCGAAAAGCTCGCCCGTCAACTTATTGTTGACATTAATAACGCCGAGCAAACGATCGCGAATCAGAATCGGAACGGAGAGGAGAGATTTGTTCTTATATTTTACGCCACCAACCAATCCGTTGAATGATACATCTTTTTCAACATCCCGAATCAGAAGAGGTTCTCGTGTTTCCAGAACATGACCAGAGACACCTTGACCGGAAGAGACATGAACCGAGCTGATAACCTCTTCGGTAAGGCCACGGGCCGCTGCAATTTTCAGTGTTCCATCTTTCTCCTGAAGCATCAATGATGCAGATTCGACACCGACAGAGACCGTTATCGAATCGATGATCCTCTCAAACAGCTCCTGGGGTTCATTTTGAGAATTGGTTGTCTCTCCGATCTGTTTCAACAGAACCAGATCAGACATCCGACGCTGCGCTTCCTGATAGACACGGTCCTGATTGATCTCTGAAAAATAGAGAGACAACCCTTGCTCGGCAGCAGCAAGAATATCCTCGGCAGAAAAAGGCTTGAGCAGAAAATCCTGGGCTTTTTCACGCAGAACCTGTCTGACCAGATGAAAATCCTGCTGGTCGGACAGCATCACCACCTGTATCGCCGGTGCAATCTGCTTGACCCGGCGCAAGACCTCCAGACCCTCTATATCGGGCAAAGAGACATTACAGAAAACCACCCCGAACGGCTCGGTCGCAAGGACATCGATAGCGGCAGCACCGCTTTCCACCAGAAGCACGGGGTAATCACGTGACTCCAGAATGGTACGGAGTTGATCCAGATCGGTCGATATATGGTCGACCAACAGAATCTTTATTTCGGTGCTTTCGTCTATCTCAGCCATAATTCTCGGGAATTAATGATTACAGGTTAACGGCCACAACATTTCTTATATTTTTTTCCGCTTCCGCAAGAGCATGGTTCATTACGTCCAACCTTGTCTTCGTCGCGAGTCTTCGGAGATTTGCTTGCCTCTTCACCACCACCCATGCGATTAAGCGCAACCTGTTGCTTCCGCTGCCTGGCCTCCATCTCCGCGACATCTTCCTCACGCGCCAGCTGAACATGAAAAAGCTTCAGAATGACGTCCTGACGAATCTGGCCCATCATCTCCATAAACATGCTGTAAGCTTCGCGCTTGTACTCTTCCTTCGGATTTTTCTGAGCATAACCACGCAGCCCGATCCCCTCTTTCAAATGATCGATGGAGAGCAGGTGCTCTTTCCAGCGAGAGTCGATGGTCTGTAACAACAGGATTCGGCTCAGGTGGTCCATTACAGCCGGAGTAAACTCTTCCCGCTTTGCGGCAAGAAAATCGTTTGCTTGTGCCTTAAGGGATATCTCAAGTTCGGCCTGGGTCCCTTTCTGTTGATCAAAACCATCAAGGTCGGGAGTGAATGAGAATTGTCTCAGGTAATCTTCCAACAAGTTCGGCCAGTCCCATTGTTCAGCATGAGTTCTGTCCGGGCAGAAAGTCGCAACCATATCTTCTACCATTTCATTGACAATTCCAACCACCGTCCCCGGTATGTCCTCCCCCCCCAGCACTTGACGCCGCTGGCTGTAAATCACTTCACGCTGACGGTTCATGACATCATCGTACTCAATCAGGTGCTTACGTATATCAAAGTTATGTGCTTCAACTTTTTTCTGGGCATTTTCAATCGCTTTACTGATTATTCCGTGCTCGATCGGCTCACCTTCCGGAATCCGTAGTTTTTCCATCACAAAGGCAACCCGCTGAGAACCAAAAATCCGCAAAAGATCGTCTTCCAGACTCAAGTAGAACCGACTTGTTCCCGGATCGCCCTGACGCCCGGAACGACCTCGGAGCTGATTATCGATACGCCGAGACTCGTGACGCTCTGTTCCCAGGATATAGAGCCCCCCGGACTCAAGCACCTCCTGTTTCTCAGCCGCACAGATTGACTGATACTTCTCCAAGGCTTGTTGATAAACGGCTTGATAATCTTCGGCATTTTCTGCTTCAACCTTGGCCATCATCTCCGGATTTCCACCCAGGACGATGTCAGTTCCACGACCCGCCATATTGGTTGCAATGGTGACAGAGCCTTTTCGCCCCGCCTGAGAGACGATCAGAGCCTCTTTGGTGTGCTGCTTGGCGTTCAGGACATGATGGGGAACTCCACGCTTCTTCAGCAGCGCAGCGAGAACTTCTGATTTTTCAATGGAAATTGTGCCGACCAGAACCGGCTGTCCACGTTTGTGACAGTCTATAATATCTTCGATAGTTGCCAGAAATTTTTCTTTTTCAGTTTTGTAGATGACGTCCGAATTATCGATCCGCTGCATTGGACGGTTGGTCGGAACCACGGCGACGTCCAGATTGTATATCTGTTTAAATTCAACAGCTTCAGTCTCTGCCGTACCCGTCATTCCGGCCAGTTTTTCATACATACGGAAGTAGTTCTGGAAAGTAATGGTTGCCAGGGTCTGATTTTCACTTTCAATTTTGACCCCTTCCTTAGCTTCTACCGCTTGATGAAGACCATCGCTCCAACGGCGACCAGGCATGAGCCTCCCGGTGAATTCGTCAACGATCATAACCTGACCGTCGCGCACAACATAGTCTACATCGCGCACAAAAAGTGCGTGGGCTTTAAGGGATTGGTTGACATGATGCAGCAGTTCAATATTCGTCGGTTCATAGAGGTTGTCAATTCCCAGCAATTTCTCAACTTTACCAACACCCTCTTCGGTCAAAGACGCAGACTTGCCCTTCTCATCGACGGTAAAATCGCCGGTATGCGTTTTGGTTGACTGACCGATTTTTCCATCACGGGACTCGATGGTTTCACCTTTTTTCAACTGTGGAATAATCCGATTGACCCGATGGTACAGGTCACTGAACGCTTCACTCGGGCCAGAAATAATCAATGGAGTTCGGGCTTCATCGATCAGAATCGAATCGACCTCATCGACAATTGCATAATGAAGCGGTCGCTGGACATAATCCTCCAGGTCGAATTTCATATTGTCGCGAAGATAGTCGAAGCCGAATTCGTTATTGGTCCCATAAGTAATATCTGCACGGTAGGCAGCTTTTCTCTCCGAATCGCTGATGCCGTGAACGATGCAACCGACACTTAGCCCGAGAAAACGATAAAGTCGCCCCATCCACTCCGCATCACGGCTGGCCAAATAATCATTGACCGTAACAACGTGGACTCCTTTTCCACTCAAAGCATTCAGATAGACGGCCAGAGTGGCGACCAGGGTCTTGCCTTCGCCGGTTTTCATCTCAGCAATCATTCCCGAATGCAGGACCATTCCACCAATCAACTGGACGTCGAAATGCCGCATATCAAGGACCCGGACACTTGCCTCACGCACTACAGAAAAAGCTTCACCAAGTAAGGAGTCTACTGACTCTCCCTGGTCCAGCCTCTGACGGAACTCCGCAGTTTTAGCTTTCAATTGCTCATCAGTCAGGCTTTTCGTAGCAGATTCCAGTTCATTAATTGTATCAACCAGCGGCTGCATCCGCTTCAAATTCCGATCATTCTGACTGCCTACAAATTTACGTATCAACTTGTGAATCATTTAAGAAAAGCTCCAGAGAAAGAGCCCTGTAGAGAGGCGAAACTCACGCAGGGAACAGCTGTTTACAAGCCCAAAAGGGTACAATATTACTCATTAATGCCGGACGGCATATTAACACAAGGGCCTTCGGGGTCACAAGAAAGAAAGGATATCTCAAGACGAGGAGGACGACGTCTGACACAAAACAAAAGGCCCCGTAATCGGGGCCAGAAACAATAACAGATGAGATAAGAGAGAATCGAAATCTAAAGAGTCTTACGTGGATCAATCGGAACACTGTTCAGGAGAATTTCATAATGCAGATGCGGGCCAGTGGAACGGCCGGTATTACCGACCTCTGCGATCTTGTCCCCGCGGGAAACTTTTTGTCCGCGCTTTACCAGAAACTTTGAATTGTGGGCGTAAAGAGTCCGGTAACCATAGCCGTGGTCGAGAATGACCGTCTTGCCATAACCGGCCGACGTTTCTACCCGTGCCACGACACCATCAGCTGTCGCCAACACAGGAGTACCCGTGTTGGCAGCGATATCAAGACCTTCGTGGTTTTTCGGACGGCCGGTGTAAGGAGATTTACGCATCCCGAAATAGGAGGTCAGCCAGCCCTTGGTGGGCCAACCCTGCGGGGTAGAACCGGAAAGTGACTGCTGGTCGTTAAGTAAGCTTTTTATCTCTTCCTGACTCTGGCGACGCAAATCAATCGCCAAACGCATATCATTAATCTGCTTCTGAAGCTCAGAAAGATTGTTGAGCTCATCTGTTTCTGGAGCACCACCAATACCCACCGGCATTTCATCAGTCTGGCTGTTCAGATCGGCCGAAAGGCGAATTGCTGCATCAGTTTCAGAAAGAATCACCAATTCCTGTCGCAAATCAGAAAAATCCATTGCCAAGCGTTGAAACTCCTGGCGTTGTTCACTGTTTTCTGCTTGAAGACGCATCAGTTCTATTTGATTTGAATTGAGGACTGTATAGTCACTGGCGACATAGCCGATCACGGAGAGAGACAACGAACCAACCACCAGGCACGCCACCAGCATCCAACGAGGGATCACCATGCGCCGAACCTGCTGGCCGTTATCGGGGATTATCATCAATGTAAAATGACGTGAGGCCAAGTGTAACTCCAATCCAACAAAGATTAACGTTTAACAATTAACAGTTCTAATAGAAACTTCTTAAATTGTCAAGTATTTAACCATTTTAAGTATTCACGACCCACAATAGCCCTAATGAAGAAATTGACATTACACGAAAAAGACGATGAAGTACAGACCCAACAGACGAGAACAAAACAACGAAACAAGAGGCAAACAATAGCCAACTATCTAGAATAATAGCCATTTGCTTGTAGAACTGATCGTAGACATAACAATCCATGAGGCTGACTCATCCCTTCTCCAGGAAAAAGACAGGCACGATTTGAACCAATCCCTGATCAAATCATCTCCTCAAACATTTCTACCGAAAGCGGCTTCTGAAAGAGAAACCCTTCATTTCATTGCAGCCTTGAACATATTAGGTAATCAATCAGCAGCTTGGAATCTGCCGCTATAATAACCGCAACCTGAGACGTTTCGGCATAGCAATCATAGGTTCATCCATAATAAAATTAATATCGAGTCGATGTCGGCCAGACACGATTAAGTTTTTTTAAAATTACGGATGGCTAGCTTTCTCTCAAAAAGGAACAGGTCATATTTTTAACTTGCAGAAATTTTTTCTGCCAACAGAAAAAAGCAGACAGAGTCTATCCACTGACGACAGATTGAGCCAAAAGCTCGCGCGCATGGTCCAGAGTGCGCTCTGTCACTTGAGCACCACCAAGCATTCGAGCCATTTCATGTACTTTCTCATCTCCCTGCAAGAGCGTCAGGCTCGTTGCAGTCCTGCCAGCTTTTTCTTCCTTGGTAACCCGGAAATGTTGGTCGGCATATGCAGCAACTTGCGGCAGGTGTGTCACACAGAGAACCTGCATCTGGCTCGCCAATTTGCCTATTTTTTCACCGACCGCCGTCGCGGCCTCACCACCAATGCCAGCATCGACCTCATCGAAAATCAGGGTGTGCACACCATCCCCCTCGGGAGAACTTCGTTTCAATGCCAACATGATCCGCGATAGTTCACCACCAGAAGCAATTTTTGCCAGAGGCTGAGGCAACTCGCCTGGATTCGCTGAAAGATAAAATTCTCCCCGCTCCAGACCATCGATGGAAGGCTCTTCCAGCGGATGAAGACGGGTTTCAAAACAAGCTTTCGGCATCGCCAGGTCAGAAAGTTCCAGCTCTACGGCCCGCCCTAAAGAGACCCCGGCGTTCTGTCTTGCCAGAGTCAACCTCTCTCCCAGACTACGCGCAGCTGTTTCAGCCTGTTGATACTCTGCTTCCAATTCACAGCGCCGACCTTCGACGTCGTCCAGCAAAGCTAATTCCCGTTCAACATCGGACTGATAAGCGATCAGCTCCGTAACCGTCGGAGCATATTTACGCTGAAGCGATTTCAGCAGTGCCAGGCGGTCTTCGACCACCTGCTGTCGATGTGGCTCAAACGAAAGCTTACCAGAGTAATCACGTAACTGTGTCGCCACATCCTCAAGGCTATAGAGGGCCGATCGAAGAGAATCAGCCAGTATTGCCAGGGTGGGATCGATCGCTTTTAACTGCTCCAGGTCGTCAGCAACCTGCTCCAGTTTTTCACATACAGCTCCACTCTCCCCATAGAGCAGTTGATAACCGCCATGACTTGCTGCGGCCAATCGCTCCGCATTCTGCAGCAAGGCCCTCTCCTGCTCCAAATCAGAATCTTCACCGGCAACCAGAGCAGCAGAAGCCAGTTCATGTTGCTGGAAGTTGAGCATATCCAGTCTCTGCTGGCGGTCTCTCTCTGCGCGATCAAGGGTCCGCAACTGTTCGGCGATGTCCTGTAACTGCTGATAAGATGCTCGATAATCAGCAAGCAAGTGATCATGGCCGGCGAAGCGATCGAGGAGCTCAAGATGAGTTTCGGTTCTCTGCAGGTTCTGATGCTCGTGCTGGCCATAGATATTGACCAGACTTCCGGTCAATTCACGCAATTGTGCCAGTGGTGTTGGTGAGCCGTTAATGAACACCCGATTCTTGCCCGACCGGGAAACAATTCGCCGAACGAGAAGCTCATCACCTTCATCCAGACCACGTTCTGCCAAGCGAGCGCGTACAACATTCTCGCCAGTGACATCAAAAATCGCCTCAACAACCGCCTCATCAAACCCGGTCCGGATCACCTCACCACGAGCCCGTCCCCCCAGCAACAGATTAACAGCATCGATAATAATCGACTTACCCGCACCTGTTTCACCCGTCAGAACATTAAATCCGGAAGAAAAGTTCACGTGCAAAGTCTCGATGATGGCAAAATTCTTAATAATCAGATCAGTCAGCATAAATGCAGGACACAAGCTCCAGAAATCAGATTCCCGGCCTGGTATTACAACCTGACCCCAGAAACCTCTTCTCTGAAGTTGTGCTTACCTCTCCCCCCAACTCAGCTTGGTGCGCAGAATTTCAAAATAATCTTTACTCGGGCTGATCACCAGAAGAGTCCGCGATTGCGACTTACGGACCTCGATCAAATCATCAGGTTGCAGCCTCTGCCCGACCTGACCGTCTGCAGTAAAGAACACAACCGCATCCTCAAACTTGACTTCGATCTGAATCCGCGCGTCATCAGAAACGATAATCGGTCGATTCGTCAACATGTGTGGGCAGATAGGTGTCATCACCAGGCTATTTATGCCCGGATAAATAATCGGCCCACCTGCTGCCAGATTATAACCAGTCGAGCCGGTGGGAGTGGCAATGATCAGTCCATCGGCCTTAAAGGTCGTCAGGTGAGAGCCATCAACCGAGGTTTTCATGTCGATAATCCGCGCCAATGCTCCCTTATTGATAACCACATCGTTAAGAACGGTATGCTCACCCAGAATTTGTCCTTCACGATAGATAACCGCATCCAGCATCATCCGGTCGGAGACCTTGAACTGCCCTTGAATGACCAGGTTGAGCATCGCAGGAAGTTCCCGCCGGGTCACTTCCGTCAAAAACCCGAGACTTCCCAGGTTGACCCCCAGAATCGGGACAGGAAGATTACCAATCTGGCGCGCTACTGAAATGAGAGTTCCGTCACCACCCAGAACGATGACCATATCGACTTGCGTCGGAATTTCATCCTCTGCATATCCCTGCGCTCTTCCGACCTGCTCGGCCAGGCTTGCTTCCAGCAGAACAGTTATCTCTTCAGCCTCCAGTCGATCACGGATGTCCGACGCAATCTGGGCGGCATCAGGGTGGTTTTTTTTTGCGTATATCCCGACCTTTTTGATAACAGTATTCATTGCAGGTATTTCCTTGGACAAAATGAAAACACTCACCATTCAACATAGTGTCAACGGCCATCGAGAGATATCATACCCTTTCGGCAAAGTCTATCACTTTCAAACACTTACACTGTTGTTGCAACACCCCGGCTATGCTACATTCAAGGGAACTTTCAACCACCCCAGAAGGCAGCTATGGACCTCTTTGAACAAGCACTTGAGCAGAACCCCGACAGCCCCCTTGCAGAACGGATGCGTCCACACAGCCTTGATGAAGTCGTCGGCCAACAGCATCTGCTCGGTCCGGGGAAGCTGCTGCGGCACCTGATTGAAAGCGATCAGCTCAGCTCGGTGATCTTCTGGGGTCCGCCCGGCACTGGAAAAACAACCCTCGGCCAGGTCATCGCCAGCACGACAAGCAGCAGCTTTGTATTCTTTTCCGCTGTGCTGCAGGGTGTCAAAGACATTCGCCAGATAGTAGCCGAAGCCCGACAATCCAGAGCACATCATGGTAGAAAGACCATCCTCTTCGTTGATGAAATTCACCGATTGAACAAAGCCCAACAGGATGCGTTTCTCCCCTATGTTGAAAAAGGTGACATCACCCTGATCGGTGCCACAACCGAAAACCCCAGCTTCGAAGTCAACTCGGCCCTGCTCTCCCGTTCTCGGGTTTTTGTCCTGGAATCATTAAACGAAGAAGAGATCAAAATACTCCTCCAACGTGCCCTGCTCTCGCCCCGCGGACTCAAGGAGAAAAGCCTGCAGGTTGCAGATGAGGCTCTGGACCATCTGGCTCAGGCGGCTCAGGGTGATGCTCGTATCGCACTCAACACATTGGAGCTTGCTGCAGGAATCTCAGAGCAGAATCAAATCGACCTTGACTCTCTGCAACAGGCCCTGCAGAAAAAAGCCTTGCGCTACGACAAGGGGGCCGAGGAGCATTACAACGTCATTTCGGCTTTCATCAAAAGTGTTCGCGGGTCTGACCCCGATGCCGCACTCTACTGGCTGGCGCGGATGCTGGAAGCCGGGGAAGACCCCATGTTCATTGCTCGCCGCCTGGTCATCCTGGCCAGCGAAGACATAGGAAATGCAGATCCTCGCGGTCTGCAGGTTGCCATATCTGCCCAGCAGGCGCTACACCTCATCGGTCTGCCCGAAGGTCGTATCCCGCTTGCGCAAGCGACCACCTATCTGGCAACAGCCCCAAAGAGTAACGCCGCGTACATTGGCATACAACAGGCACAGAACGAGGTCCGCCAAAGTGGAGCGCTACCTGTCCCACTGCATATTCGCAACGCTCCAACCAAACTTATGAAAGAGCAGGACTACGGCAAAGGGTATCGCTATCCTCACGAAGAAGATGGGATTTCGGCCCAGGATTACTTGCCTGAAAAACTCAGCGGCCTGCGCTACTATCACCCGACCGATCACGGCTATGAAAAAATGATCGGTGAACGGATTGCATACTGGGAACAGGTTAAAAAAGGACGGCGGGAGAACAAAGAGTGATCCGGTTGGGCCTGTCGATACTGGTTCTGTTGTGCATAAGCTCGCCAGCCTCTTCCGAATGGGGGCCATGGAAAGCAGCGGATAACCGGCAGAGTAATACAGGAACAGACGCAGGTATCGACCCGCTTCAACAAATGGTCAGGACTTTTCAGAAATTCGTTTCACCGGTGGATGGTCCCCGCTGCCGTATGTACCCTACATGCTCGGGTTATTCCCGGCAGGCACTGCGCGAGCATGGTTCTTTCACCGGCATGATGATGACCGTGGATAGACTTTACCGGGAGTCTGACCCGCTGGAGCAGCAGGACATCATTTTAAAATGGGAACACAAAAGATATTTCGATCCACTGGAAAAAAATACATTCTGGTGGCATCTTCACGGGACGGGAACAGGGAAAAAATAGAAGCACCCATTTAATACTGTTCAATCTCCTGAGAAGTTCGGTACCGTGAAGTAAACCTTTGTCCCGACTTCCGGCGTACTTTCAACCCAGACTCGACCACCGTGACCTTCCACAACCTTGCGCACAATAAACATCCCAAGACCAAGTCCACTCACATTATCATTTGCAGGATCAACCCTGTAAAAGGAGTCAAACATCTTTTTTACCTGTTCAGAGGTCATACCGATGCCCTGATCGATAACAGCAACCTGCAGCGCCTCATCAGCGGAAGCCAAGGTGATCACAATCTTGCTGTCAGGAGCCGAATACTTGATCGCGTTGCTCAGCAAGTTTTCCATGACCTGAATCATACGGTCTCTATCGAAAAGCTGCTCGCTGTGCAGCCCATCATCGACCTCCAGACTGAGACGGGTTGTAGAATTGAGGGTTCTGTTCTGACTCAAGAGCTCTTTAACTAATGTGACGAAAGAACCTTTTTGACATCGAAGTGGCAGAGGCTCTCCTTTTTGAATCCGGCTGACATCAAGAAGATCATCGACAATACGAGAGAGCGCAAACCCCTTTTCACAGATAATACCCAGAAAGTCACGACGCTGCTCCTGCGAAAACATATCGGTCCCAGCAGATCCTTCAAGCAGTTCGGCATAGCCGACCACTGCCGTCAGAGGGGTGCTCAGTTCATGAGCAGCGGTAGAAATGAACGTGTCCTTGGCAAGGTCGTATTCCCGCCGCGAGCGTTCCGCTCTCTTTTTTTCCGTAATATCCAGCCCGACACTGAGAAGCCCCTCCACCTTGCCATTCTGATCCAGCAGGGGCTGATTGGCCCAGGACAACCATATCCTCTTCCCGTCTTTGGTCACATTTTCATTTTCCACACCCTGATAATTTTCAGGATCTTCAGTGATGCGTTGAATCAACTCAGGTAAATACTCTCCCTCCGTTGAAACTTCAGGGACTATGGTTCCGATAACATTCTGGCCAACCAGTTCCCCACGACGGTACCCGAACAATTGTTCTCCATATGCATTGATATAGGCAATATTTGCCTTCTGGTCGAGGTGAATAATTACAGCATGAGCACCTTCGACAAGTGTCCGGTAATTTCTCTCGGCAGCTAACAATTTTTTCTGGGCTTGCGAGCGCTTATCGACCTCCTGACGCAAGGATGCAGTACGCGATTTGACCTGAGAACGGAGGACCATAACCAAGACAATGGAAGCGATCGAGAAAAAAGCGAGTCCCCAGAGAGCAGGTATCAACCAGGGCGGTAACGGATCTTTTTCTGGTGCAGCGAGCCAGCGAGTGAGGGCATTATAGTAAGAAGAGGAAGGGTCACTTTTCAGCTTTTCTAAATGGGCATCTATTTCCGCAAGGAGGTTGGCGTTTTCCCCTTTCGCCGTCGCGTAACGAATCTCGATCGGATTGAAAATCAACGGCGTTTTCTTGACTTTATAGTTCTCTGCCTCGCTCAGGGCAAAAAAACGATTCACGACACCGATGTCCGCAGTACCGGAATCGATGGCAGCAAAAACCGCACCTAAAGAATCACACTCCAGAAATTGAGCTGAAACCTCGAAATTTTCCAGCATTTTCCGTAAGACCTGTTGGTGAATATTCTTACGCGGCACAGCAATTCTGAGGCCCTTCAAGTCAAAATAGGACAGAGCTTCAATTTTTTCGGAGGAATAGAGGACTCCCCAGTTAGACACAACATTGATCTGGTTAAAGTCATAATATTCTATCCGCTCTTGCGAATAGGCGATAGATGTCAGGTCTATTTCATGAGCTTTCAACCGGTCAAGCAGCACGGAAAAGGAATCATGAACATAAACAATGTCCCAATCGGCCTCAGCCGCAACTTCATCCAGAACATCGACCAGAAGCCCCGCTGGCTGCCCTTGATCATCGATAAAACTGAGAGGAGGATTCGCTCCAATACCGACACGAACCTCCAGAGCGCTGGCCTGAACCGCCAGTACAACAGAGAGCGCAAATGGCAATATTATAAAGATCATTAAACACTTAAACAGACGATCAACTTTCATGGGAGAACCTGAATCCAAAAACCTAATCATTGAGCTAAAGGGAAAAACATCCGCAGGCGAGCAATCAACGAGTGTTAAAAACGCCTGCTAATTGCTAAAACTTGAACCGGCGCATACTGACACTCATCAACAACCCCACCCCAATCATGGTGGTTACCATACTGGTTCCCCCATAAGAGAACAGCGGTAACGGTACTCCCACCACCGGCAACAGACCGATCACCATCCCTAGATTGACGACAATATGCCAGAAAATCATCGATGTGACACCAATGGCCAGAAACATTCCGAACCGATCAGCGGCCCGCCGAGCAATGTAGATTCCCCAGATAATCAGAAAGAGATAAAGCAGCAGCAAGAGGACGCAGCCAATGAAACCCCATTCTTCAGCAAAGACAGAAAAAGCGAAGTCAGTGTGTCTCTCAGGCAAAAAAGAGAGTTGAGACTGGGTCCCGTCCAGGAATCCCTTGCCGGAGAATCCGCCACTACCAACAGCAATCTTCGATTGGATTATATGATATCCACTGCCGAGAGGATCCTGCTCTGGATTGAGAAAGGTTCGGATCCGGGCTTTCTGATAATCGTGCAGAAAAAACCAGCCGCCCACGGCGCAGCTAATGCCCAGGGCCGAAAGACCAAACAGAGTAGAAGGACGCAGTCCGGCAAAGAGCAACATGGAGGCAGCAATAAAAAGGAGCATCATCGCGGTCCCCAGGTCAGGCTGCTTCAAGATCAGAACAACGGGAAGAATCAGCAGCAGCGCAGCCTGCCAAAGTTCAAACAGGGAATAGCCGAGAGGTTGAGCCGTCCGTCCGAAAATTCTGGCCAACAGCAGAATCATCGCGATCTTGATAACTTCACTAGGCTGAAGATTAAAAAATCCGAGATGAATCCAACGGGTTGCGCCCATTGACGTTTTTCCGAGCAGCAGGACAATCAGCAGCAACCCGATCGTCACCAGATAACCGTGAATAGCGAAATGCTCGAGATGCCGATAGTCGAAGCAACAGATCAGCAGAGCCATTCCCACCCCGCCAAGCAGCCATATTGACTGCTTCAGGTAGACAGGTGTCGCGATAAATGCCCAACCGGACGTTGCGCTATACAGGTTGGCAATGCCGACTCCGGCCAGCAGACAGACGGTCAACAACAAAACTCCGTCAAAGTGAGTCAACAACCGACGATCAAACATCATTCCCCTCCTGTTCCAGGGCAGCTTCCTCTTTTTTTTCCCTGAAAAATGCTTCCAGGATCGCTTTGGAGATCGGGCCTGCTGCGCTGCCGCCATGCTCTCCATGCTCAACAACAACGGCGACTGCAATCTGCGGATTTTCCGCCGGAGCGTAAGCGACAAAAAGGGCATGCGGCCGGAATCGATAAGGGACTTCCTCGTCGCCTGTTTCCAGCTCTTCCTCTTCGTCAGATTTACGCCTGATGACCTGCGATGTGCCGGTCTTCCCGGCGACACGGACCTCACTGAGATGCGAGGCCCAACCAGTCCCGTGCGGTTCGTTTACCGCAGCCACCAGGCCGGTCTTGATCTCCGCCCATGCTTGGGCCGGATACTCGATATGCCGTAGCAGCTCCGGCTCAGGATTCAACAGGATATTTCCCTGCCAGTCCTCGATTCGCCGGACAATTTGCGGTTTATAGACCTGCCCGCCATTCGCCAGGGTTGCTGTCATTACGGCCAACTGGATCGGTGTCGTCAGGACGAAACCCTGACCGATTGAAGCAATGACCGTCTCCCCCCCATACCAGGGAGTATTAAATTGCCGCTTCTTCCACTCTCTGGACGGAACCACGCCGACCTTCTCACCGGGCAGCGGGAAACCAACGGGAGCACCAAGACCGAACTCTTTCGCTGCGATGGCCAGTTTTTCAATCCCCAGGTCCAGGCCGACTTGATAGAACCAGACATCGCAACTTTCTCGCAGGGCCTTTTTCAGTCCGGTCCGACCATGCCCGTTTTTCTTCCAGCAGCGAAACGTCGCTTCGCCTAACTCAAAGCGACCGTTGCAATCAACCACCCGCCGGGCGGTGGACATTTTATCCCTCATCGCCGCCAGGGCAACGATCATTTTAAAGGTGGATGCTGGCGAGTAGAGTCCACTGAGAACCTTGTTCTGTAATGGGTGGCGCGAATCACGCAGCAGCCCGACCCACTCATCGCTGGCAATCCCTCGCGCAAACAGACCAGGATCGAAAGTCGGTCGACTGACCATCGCCAGCACTTCGCCGGTATGGACATCAAGAGCGACCGCAGCCCCGGACTGATCGCCAAACGCCTGATCCGCTGCTTGCTGCAAAGGCTGTGACAAGGTCAGGAAAAGTTTGTTGCCAGGCCGGTCCGGCTCCACCTGCAACTGTCTCAGCAACTTCCCTTTGACGTCAACCTCAACAAGTCGCTGACCTCGGTGGCCGGTCAAATAGGATTCATACTCTTTTTCAAGGGCAATCTTCCCGACGTAATCGCCAGGGAGGTATCCATGAAAATCCACCTGGGACAGCTCATTCTCGGTAATTTCACCTAGATATCCGACCAGATGAGCAGCTGAGCCTTTTCCCAGGTAATCCCTGACAGGCCTCACTTCAGTCAGAACTCCCGGCAGCTCAACACTATGCTCCTGAATCCGTTCCATGGTTTCACGGCTGACATCAAAAGCCAGTGGAACAGGCCGGTAGACGGGAAAACGCTTCCCCTCTGCCCAGCGTGCTTCGAGCTCTGAAAGATCGGCAGGGAGAAGCTCCGAAAGGTTTTGCAGGAGCTCCTGTTGATCCGTTACATCCTGACGCATTACAGAGATTCGGAAAGACGGACGATTGTCAACCAGTAAAGCTCCATCCCTGTCATAAATCGGACCGCGTGAGGCAGCGAGGGGAAGGACCCGCGTTCGATTGCTAATGGAACGCTCATTGTAGCGATCATAGCTGATCACCTGTAAATACCAAAGCCGCAGGGCGAGCATCAGAAAAATAAGCGCGGCAGCAAAGGAGAAAAGCAGAAAGCGCCTTTGAACCCTGGGATGTTCAACCCATCTCGAATCAAGACCCATGATAACGACTCTGATGAGGTAACCTGGCCATACCGGAACGAGTCCCGAATTGTGGCTGAAAATAAAGCAGAATGCTAAGCAGTACTGTCGCTGCCAGCAGATTCACCAGCATCTGCCCAGGCAGGACGGGCATGAGGATTGAGATGACTGCGCCCGCTTCAGCAAACAAGGTGAGGAAAAAGCCGATAAGAAAAGACTGAACCACTGTACCGCCAGCGACCAATAACAGCAGCAGAGCGGGGCTTTCTGCACTCAGTCGAGTGACCAGCATACGGACTTGTAGAAAAATAGCTAGATTGACCACCCCGTAAAGGCCCAAAGAGGTAGAACTGAAACAGTCCTGTAGCAGGCCAAGAATCAGGCAGAGCAGCATGGCCCTGATAAATGACTCACTTAAGCCAAGATAAAGAATCAGGATTAACAACAGGTTTGGCAGCAAAGCGTCAGGAAGCAGCATGGGCAGCAGAGTCGTCTGCAAGAGCATGAAAATCAGCCCTACTGTAAAATAAACGATCAGGATTCTCATGACTTCTCATCCAGCAATACCAAAACCTCTTCAAGCCGTGAAAAATCAGCGGCAGGTGAAACTTCAACCCTCTGGAACAATCCAAAACTTCCCTGTTCTGCCAAAACCACCCGACCAACCACCAACCCTTTCGGGAAGACTCCCCCCATCCCCGAAGTGACCAGCAGATCATCGATCTGCAGATTATCCTCTCGCTTTGCGTAATCGAGAGTCAAGTTCCCCCCCAACCCTCTGGCGACACCGCGGGTTCGGGTTCTCTGAACCAGAGAGGCAATAGCCGAAGAAGCATCAGTAATTAGCAGCACCCGAGCACTATTGGACGCTGTCTTTATAACCCGTCCCACAACTCCCTCAGCGACCACGACAGGCAAACCGTCCCTGATTCCGACCTCGCTCCCCTTGTCGATCACGACGGTACGCGCCCAACTGCTGAGATCTTCCGCAATCACCCGCGCAGGCAGAGCAGGTCGATCTATCTTGTCGACAAAATCGAGCAGACGACGTAGCCGCTGATTTTCCAAACGGATTTCAGAAACAGCGACCAACTCGCTTTGCAACCGACGGTTCTGATCTATCAGCCGCCGATTCTGCTGTCGGGCATCGACCAGCCACAGGTAGTTGTTCCAGAGCAGGCCAACCTCTTCAGTGAAGACATCAACCCCTTTCTGCAATGGCGTCGACAGGGTCAACACTGTCCGTTCAAAGAGGGTCGTTGCGCCTTGATTGCGAAGATTTGAAGAATAGAGCAGAAGCGTACCGATAAGCAAAATAACAGCTAGAACGATAATGCGGTAGCGTTTAAAAAAATCGCCCATGTCCTACCTCGTAGGCCGGGAGTGACCCACTTCTGCGTACCATAAAGAAGAGGAGGATCGAGTGATCCTCCCCGTTCAAACCGAACCGGCATCCCTGTGACAGGTAGATGCCAACAAAAAAATCAGGAGGAGACGGCAACCTGCTTGAGCAGATCGATCTGATCCAGCATCGCACCCGATCCCATGACAACACAGGTCAGCGGATCTTCTGCGGCAACAACCGGCAGGCCGGTCTCTTCTCGTAACAGGATATCCAGATTCTTCAGGTACGCGCCGCCACCAGCCAGAACAATACCCTTATCGACAATATCGGCAGCCAGTTCAGGTGGCGTCCGCTCCAGAGCGATCCGTACCGCCTCTACAATGGTATTAACCGGCTCGGACATCGCCTCGCGAATCTCCGTGGAGTTGATTTCCAGAGTTTTTGGAATACCGCTGACCAGGTCACGACCCTTGACCTCCATGTGCTGAACTTCATCGTCCACGGCATAAACATTACCGATACCAATTTTGACGGCCTCAGCAGTCCGTTCACCAATCAACAGGTTGTACTTTCGTTTCATATACTGAACAATCGCTTCATCCAGTTTGTCACCGCCAACCCTGACACTCTGGGCGTAGACAATGCCGGCCAGAGAGATCACTGCAACCTCGGTTGTACCGCCGCCGATATCGACAATCATGTTTCCCGATGCCTCGGTGATGGGCAGACCGGAGCCGATAGCTGCAGCCATCGGTTCTTCGATCAGGTAAACTTCACGAGCACCGGCAGATTCGGCCGATTCGCGGACAGCCCGTTTCTCCACCTGAGTAATCCCGGACGGAACACAGATAACAATCCGTGGTCGTACCAAGCTTTTGCGATTATGAACTTTGCGAATAAAATAACGGAGCATCTCTTCCGTATAATCAAAATCTGCGATAACTCCATCCTTCATCGGTCGGATCGCAGTAATTGAACCGGGGGTTCGGCCCAACATCTCCTTGGCATCGGTTCCGACCGCCAGTACCTTGCGTTGACCGTTGATATTGGTCTGAACGGCAACGACAGAGGGCTCGCTGATCACCATCCCCTTCCCCTTCATGTAGATCAGGGTGTTGGCGGTTCCAAGGTCAATTGCAAGATCGTTAGAAAACATGCCCAAAACTGCATCAAAAATATTTAACATGGTCTGTAAGTTCCTTACCCGATACGGGTCTGTATCATCTGTGTCAATCCCCATGAAAGCTGGCTCACTTTAGCAAACCACCTCTGTTTTAGCAAGAGCCTAAACAGGAAAAAAATATTGCAATTCAGGCCATTGCTGGCTAACATGCTGGCCTATTTTGCATCCTGTATTCAACTAACTTTTACAAGGAGTCCCCTCTGATGCTTGATTTGATTCGCAAGAAGCAGAAAACACTGCTGGTCAGGATTGTTTTCTGGGTTATTATTGCCGCCTTTGTCGGCACTATCTTCCTGGTCTGGGGACGAGGCTCGGACAGCGGAACCGCTCAATCTACTGTCGCAGCTCAGGTCAACGGTACGGAAATTACCTACGCTGATTTTCAGCGCAGCTACAACAACCTGTATAACCTCTATCAGAGCATCTACCAGAGCAACTTCACGCCCGAACTCGAACAGCAACTCAACCTGGACCAGCAGGCGATGGAACAGCTGATTGAAGAAGCCCTCCTGATTCAGGAAGCCGAGCGTCTCGGGCTCAGCGTCAGCGACCAGGAACTGGTCGACTCGATTGCCCAGTACGATGCGTTTCAGGAAAACGGCAAGTTCAGCCGTGAACGCTATCTGCAGGTTTTGAATTACCAGCGGGCGACTCCTGAACAGTTTGAAAGCATCCAGAAACGTCAACTGCTGACCGATAAGGTCCGTCAACAATTGCAGGCAGGTGTTACCGTCAACGATGAGGACATTGAGCAGGCTTATCGCGACGAGAATAACCAGATCAGCCTGAATTTTGTCCAAACCGCACCTTCTCTCTTTGAATCAAAGGTCAAGGTCGATGACCAAAAGCTGCAAGCGTTCTTTGCCGAGCAACGTGAGAATTTCCGCTTGCCAGAAAAACTGTCGTTGCGCTATCTGCAGTTCGATCCCGCGCGCTACGAAAAAGAGATCTCTAACTTCCCCGAAGAAGATCTGGAACGCCACTATCGCCGAACCCTCGATCTCTATGAAGTTAAAGAGCAGGTCAAAGCTTCGCATATCCTGATCCGTGTTCCGGAGGATGCCAGCGACGAAGTCAGGAAACAGAAGAGAGAGCATGCTGAAACCCTGTTAAAACAAGTCAAGAACGGCAAAGACTTTGCTGAACTGGCTCGCTCTATGTCTGACGACCCGGGCAGTGCTGCCAAAGGTGGCGATCTGGGTTACTTCGAGCGCGGCATGATGGTTCCGCCGTTTGAAGCTGCAGCCTTCAGCATGCAACCTGGCGAAATCAGCGGTCTGGTTGAAACTGATTTCGGCTTCCATATCATCAAGGTCGAAGAATATATTGCACCCGGTTTTAAGTCGCTGGCTGATGCTATCGATGAAGTCAAAGCCGGACTCAAGGTTGAAATGGCCCGCCGCCTGGCTTATGAAAAAGCGATGGATGCCTACAACATCAACCGTAAAACCGGCGAGCTCGATGATGCCGCAAAGAACAACGATCTGGGCATCAAGGAGACCGGATTGTTCAGCAGGAATGACGCCATCGACGGAATCGGCCGGGAAGAGACAATCAGTGCAGCAGCCTTTGCCCTTGAAGAAGGTGAGCTGGCTCGCCCGATCCAAACGACTCAGGGGGTTTTTCTCTTCACCCTGAAAGAACGTCAAGAGAGTCGCATCCCCGAATTGAGCGAAGTTAAAGCTGCAGTTGAGCAGGCCTATCGTAAGGACCGGGCCAAAACACTGGCAAGAGAGGCTGCGGAGACACTTCTATCTTCTGCTAAAGAACTCGACAGCCTGAGCAAGGCTGCTGCCAAGCAGAAACTTGAGGTCAATGAAACCGATCTGTTCAAGCGGAGTTTCGGCGCATTCATTCCTAAAATCGGAACCTCTGAGGAACTGGGCGAAGTCGCCTTTACCCTGACGACTGAACAGCCCATTGCCGACCAGGTCTTTGCAGTAGCCGATAAGTTTGTCGTCGTCAGCCTCAAGCAATCGATTCAGGCCGACATGGAGAAACTTGATAATGCAGCCCGTAATGAGTTGAGCAGCAGTCTCCTGTTGAAAAAGCAGGAAGCAGCAATCAATGACAAACTTGAAGAACTTCGCAGCCAGTCCCAGATTTCTCTGGCGCCAGAGCTTGCGGACCAGTTCGGAAATGAAAGATCCTGATATGATCACAAAGATTGTTACCCAGACCGATTGTCCTGAACTGAGCCTCGTTAACCGGGGCAAAGTGCGCGATCTTTACGATCTTGGCGAGCACCTGCTGATCGTCACCACAGACCGGATTTCGGCCTTTGACGTCATCATGGATGAAGGTATCCCGCAAAAGGGCTACGTCCTGACCCAGATTTCCAAATTCTGGTTTGAGCAGATGACCGATATTGTGCCACACCACCTGATCAGCACCGATATCGATGATTTTCCGGCGATTACCCATCAGTATCGGGATCAGCTGGAAGGTCGCAGCATGTTGACCAGGAAGGCATCTCCTCTGCCCTTGGAGTGTATTGTGCGTGGTTATCTTTCTGGCAGCGGCTGGAAAGAATATCAGCAAAAGGGATCTGTCTGTGGGATCAAGCTTCCAGAAGGACTCCTGGAAAGCGACAAGCTGCCAGCCACCCTGTTCACCCCATCGACCAAGGCTGAACTGGGTGAGCATGATGAAAACATTACCTTTGAGCAAGCCGTGGCGCTCTGTGGTGAAGAGACCACCAGGCAGGTCCGCGACATCAGCATTGCGATTTATGAGCGTGCGCGTGAGATTGCGGCAACCAAAGGGATCATTATCGCCGATACCAAATTCGAGTTCGGCATGATGGGTGACCAGCTGATCTGGATTGACGAGGCGATGTCTCCCGACTCGTCCCGCTTCTGGCCCAAAGACCGCTATCAGGCCGGTTCAGCGCAGCCCAGCTTTGACAAACAGTTTCTGCGTGATTACCTGGAAACCCTCGACTGGAACAAGCAATCACCACCTCCGGTCCTGCCGGCAGAGATCGTCAAAAAGACCGGCGAGAAGTATCTGGAAGCCCTGCAGCGCCTGACGGGCTGAGAAATTTCTGCCTGAGTTAAAAGCACAAAACAGCCAACCTGACGTTCAGGCTGGCTGTTTTGTGCTGTGCCCAATTCAATCCAAGACAAACGTCCATCCGGGAGCCTGACAACAGAAAATCAACACACCGTTTCAGGCCCTTCTCACCTCGCAAATTTTCGATTTAAAAGAACGATCACCCTTCTTCTTGACCACATACATTTCATTTCTATTTAGCTAAAATAAATTTTTAGAATGCCTTTTTATCTTTGCTAATTTATGGCAGAATTCAGGAGTTAGTCCTTACTATGCCCAGATTGTTCAACGGCTGTACTTGCCTGATCTTGAAGACAGAAGGCCACCAATGAAGCCCTCCACAAAATATCTGCTCTTTATCGTCACCATCAGTCTTGCTGTTTTCATGGTCGTCATGGGTAGCCTCTTTGCCTCCTGGATGGGTCTCACCCCTGCAGAGCAGGGAGTCGTCGATGAGATGATCCCAAAACTGCTCCCCTACCCGATGGTCGGCGCCTTGATCCTTTGTGTTATCGTCGGTGGTCTGGTCAGCCTGCTCTTTCACTACTACATCACGCCTATCCTTCGTCTGGGCGAAGAGACCAAACTGATCTCCATCGCCAACCCCAACTATCGGATTGTCACCAACGGCGCAAAAGAGATCATCGACCTGACCAACATCATCAATGAATCGGCTGAAGCTTTCAGCACCCTGCAAGCCGATGTTCAGTCACAGATCAATGCGTCTCAGACAGAACTGAATGAAGAACGAACCCGCTTTGCGGCATTGATGTCCGAATTACCGAACGGTGTCCTGGTCTGCAACATCGACGGGCAGATCCTGCTCTACAATATCCAGGCACAAAGACTTTTCACGCGTAAGGCGGACGGGGCCGCAAAGCCACAAGGCTTGATCGGATTAGGGCGCTCAATCTTCAGTATCCTCGACCGTAATCCGATCGTCCATGCACTGGAGTTGCTGAATACCGCGCTGGAGAAAGGACAACCGAGTCCGATCACCAACTTCATGATGACCCTGCGCGATGGACAATACTTACGCGTCAACATGGCACCGGTATTTATTGAACGGAAAGATACCCGAAAAATCTCCGGCTTTGTCCTGACCCTGGAAGACATGACCAGACAGATAGAATCGGACACCCGCCGTGACATCCTGATCCAATCTCTGACCGATGACCTGCAGGATTACCTGAGCGACATTCGCAATTCGATCTCCACCATCCTCAAGGAACCTGAACTCCCACGTGACCAGCTGAACGACCACCGGGTTACCATCGACAAGGCGTCAAGCTCCATCGCCGAGATCGTGGAACAGGCCCGGATCAACTACGCGACACATTTGCACTCTCTCAGCAGAATGGAATACGTTCTGGCAGACAACCTGCTCGAAGTTCTGGCCAACAATATCAGGGAGCGCTTTGCGATGAAGGTCAAAACGGTCGCCGATGATGGTCAATGGCTGATGATCGACAGCTATACAATAGTCCAGGCCATTTCACACTTGGCCGCCATACTGAGCACCAGAGCGGAGATCACTGAGTTTGAAATCACTCTTGAGCAGGACAACGATAAAGTCGCCTTTATGACCATCCTCTGGCCGGACAGGATGATCAGCCAATCATTGCTTGAAGAATGGAAAAACTCGCCAATCAGCACCGATAGCAAAGCTACAGTCCTGACGCTGAACAACATCATCAGCAAACGCCAGGGTAAAATCAAGGCCTATCCAGAGGGATGTGAAACTGCCAGCGCGATCCAGATCACCATTCCGCCAACCCATCAGGATGCTCCGCTTCCGATTCAAACCAGCCTGGAACATCGCCCGATCTCTTACGAATTCGACCTGTTTAACCGCCAGGGATGGGAGGAACTCAGCAAACAACCGCTCAGCAAATTAACCTTTGTGGTCTTCGACACCGAAACCACCGGCCTCAACCCATCCCACGGGGATGAGATAATCCAACTCGGCGCGATCCGCATCGTCAACAGCCAACTGCTCTACGATGAAACGATCGACCAGCTTGTCGATCCACAACGGCACGTCCCCTCCGAATCGGTCGCGATTCATGGCATCGACCCTCAGTTGCTGGTCGGCCAGCCGACGATCGACAAGGTTCTGCCACATTTCCATCAGTTTGTAGAAAATTCAGTTTTAGTGGCACACAACGCCGCTTTCGACATGCGCTTTCTGGAGCTAAAGGAGAAAGAGAGCGGCATCCATTTCGACAACCCGGTGCTCGACACCCTGCTTCTATCATCGGTTATCCATCCAAACCAGAGCACTCATGCCCTTGAAGGGTTGGCTGAACGTCTCGACGTCCACATCGTCGGTCGACACACTGCTTTGGGAGACGCCATCGTCACCGGTGAGGTTCTGGTCAAAATGATTCCACTTCTTGAAGCTCACGGCATTCATACGCTGGAAGACGCGTTTAATGCCCAGGCAACATCACCCTACGCCAAGCAGAAGTATTAGACAGCATCCCAGCTCAACCTTTCCGCAACGAGGCCTGCGAAACCCTGGGAACCAGATCGTGCTCAATCGCATATTCCTGCCCTGTGGGCGACAACAAAAAACGTTCACCAAACAGATAAGGTCGCAACAATCGAATCAGTCCTTTCCCGGAGAGTGATCCCAGGATTTTGTCGACAACCGCAGGCTGAAAGTAGAGGCTCGCCACCAGAGCAGAGCGAGACATGCCCTTCCCACCAGCCAGCGCAATCTTTCTGAGCACCATGATTTCGTGATCATTAAGTGGAGAGTCTTTCCAGTTACGCCGGTTTAGTTCATCCTGTTCATCTTGAATGCCTTTACCCTGGGAGCTCCGAGCACCACGCATGAACTTGCCGACCAGGGCGATCAAACGATGCAAGACAGGCGAAGACCCTAGCAGCACGAACAGGCCGAGGAACAGCAGAAACAGAATCTCCAGAGACAGATCGTTCGGCATATGGAAAATCCCTCCCCGGTAGCAGCGGATACTGAAAAGCTAAACCACAGCAGCTGAAAGTCAATGCCATCACCGGGCAGAATCTGATAGTTACCTTCATGGCATGGTCTGTTATGCTGTCGTCCGATGCTATTGCGATCAACAACAATGACCTGAGAATGACCCGAGGAGACGTTCAGTGAAAGAAGAGCACAAGGAAAACCCAGCCCTAAAACCCTGCCCGCCAGTCGATCTGAGCGGCGATCCAGGCTGGGTTCCGTTCGATGCGCCGTCACTGGTCGGCACCTCGCTACGCTTCGTCTCTGGCGAACCGGGCGGTGACCGTTATCGGGTCCGCTATTACCGCAACCAGCAAGGAATGTTACGGGCCAGAATCTGGTTCGGCCCGGAGACCGAAGGCCCACCCGGACATGCTCACGGGGGATCAATGGCCGCAGTCCTCGATGAGGTCCTCGGTCTGGCGGCCTGGGCGGCGGGCTATCCGATCGTGGTCGGCAACCTCAACGTCAGCTTCCGCAACCTGCTGCCTCTGAAACAAGTGGTGACGGTGGAGAGTGAGATTGTCTCTGCCGAAGGGCGCAAGGTCATGGTCCACGGCCGCATCTGTTCCGGTGAGACGATTTATGCATCAGCGGAATGTCTTTGCATTACTATTCCTGAGAAGTGATATCGGGCAGGAGGCGGGGTTACCCTCGTCGTCCTCTCACACCACTGTCCTTACGATTCAGTACAGGACAGTTGACGAAGTGTGTTGAAAACGATGGAACTGACTCATATAAGGAGAACCCTTGGCCCAGAGCGCGGGGCACCTACTTCGTGCTAAACGGATGGTGCTTGGGTTCCACCTGCCCTGCCGGGCTCACCATAAGTAAAAAGCGGGACTTCCAAAAGGAAATCCCGCTTTTTCATACCCCAGTATGCTGTTACAGACTATTTGGCCCTTTTCAAATAACGATAATAATCAGAATCTGTGGAAATCACCAGTCGTCCATTGCTCTGGATCGATTTTTTGTAGGATTCCAGGGTTCTCAGAAAAGAGTAAAACTCCTTGTCCTGATTATAGGCGTTGGCGTAGATCGCCGCAGCCTCGGCATCGGCCGCACCACGAATCTCCAAGGTTTTCCGGTAAGCGTCCGAACTGATCTCTTTCAGCTCACGGCCCATTCCACCAAGAATCTCGGCTTTCTCCCCTTCACCCTCAGAACGATATTGTGCCGCAACTTTTTTCCGTTCATTGACCATCCGTTCATAAACCCGGGTCCTGACCTGCTCCACGTAATTGATCCGCTTGATCTGAACATCGAGCAGGTCAATACCGTATTCCGGGGTGCTGACTCTGGCCTTTTCCAGCAGACCGGCCAGAATTTCTTCACGACCAACCAGATCTTCCTTGGCGATTTCGACCCCCTCGACCTCAAAACGCTCCTCTTCGGCATCTTCAGCTCGATAGTCGCTGCCTCGAACCAGTTCAACCAATAGTCGACCGGATACGGCATCGCGGACCACGGAATCGATGATATCATCGAGACGACTCTGGGCACCCCGCTCTGTCGCAACCGTCTTATAGAAGAGAAGCGGGTCAGAAATCCGCCAGCGAGCAGTGGTATCAACCCAGATGAATCGCTTGTCTTTGGTCGGAATCTGGTTTGGGTCACCATCCCATTTCAGAATTCTTTTTTCAAACCGGGTCACCTTCTGGACAAAAGGAAGCTTGAAATGAAGACCGGAACCCTTTACATCTCCGATCGGCTTACCAAACTGGGTTACAATCGCCTGCTCGGCCTCGTTGACCACATAGAGACCTCCCTGGGCAACTATGACCGCAGCAACAATGAGTAGAATCAGTATCGCATTTTTCATTTCACTCCTCCTTCCATCGCCTTACGTAACGGGAGCAGCGGCAGAAGGCCTCCGGTCTTGTCGTCCATGATATAGGTTTCCTCCAACCGTGGCAGCACCTCTTCAAGGGTTTCGAGATGGATTCTGCGTCGGGTCACCTCCGGAGCTTTTTTATATTCAGTCAGCAGAGCCAGAAAACGATTGGTTTCACCGCGGGCCTTGTTGATCCGCTCAATGGCATACCCCTCCGCTTCCTGAATAGCGCTTTTTGCGACTCCGCGAGCCTTGGGGACCTCTCGATTATACTGCTCGCGAGCCTGGAAGATCAGGCTTTCTTTCTGTTGCTCGGCTTCATTGACCTCATTGAAGGCGGCCTTGACCTGTTCGGGAGGGTTGACGTCCTGAAATTTAACCGTGACAATCCGTACGCCGATATCATAAGCATTGAGGGTTTTCTGCAGATTCTGCTCAATATCGCCAGCCAGTGCAGCCCTCTCGGTCGTCAGTACTTCAGTGACATTGGCGTTACCGATCGCTTTACGGACCATCGCTTCTGCAATGTCCCGGATGGTGCCGACCGGGTCTTTGATATTGAAGATGTACTTGTAGGGATCGGCAACCTGAAACTGAACGATCCATTCGACATCGCTGACATTCAAGTCTCCGGTCAGGGTCAGTGATTCCTCCTCCAGTCCCCGCTTGCTGTAAGTGGTACGCACACCGGGAGACACGGTACGAAAACCGAACTCCTCCTTCAACACTCGCCCGGTCGGAACCAGATAGACCTGGTCAACGCCAAAGGGAATCTTGAAGTGCAGTCCCGGTTCGGCAAAGCCAGAAAACTTGCCGAAACGCAACACAACACCAGTCTCTTCGGTATCCACCTCGTAAAAACTGCTGAAACCTCCCACAGCAAGAACCAGTAGCAGGATCACAACAGGTAGAATTCCCTTCTGTGGACCGAACTTGTTCTTCAGATGATTCTTTATCTCAATAACCTTTTTTTCCAGGTCTTCCCCGGAGGGGCCCTGTCCCCAATCCTGCATCGGTACCTCTCAATCTCAATCTCATTGACATCGTTCATGAATCCGTAAAGCACCATTGCCATACGATCCATCTCTTTTAAATCTCATCTTAACAGGTTTTTAAGCTGATAAAAACAGTCTATACCTATGAATGTCGAACTATTCCAGACAATGTGCATCATGGGAAAGCGAGTTATCTCGACGGGGAAAACTCTTTGGGAACGTCTGTCAAAAATTCTGCGGCATATTGCTGATGAAGATGTTCGCTGACAAAAAGATCAAGCAGATCGAGATCAAGCTGTCCGGAGGCTCCCATTTCGAAGAGAATCGTGATCGCTCCCTCCAGGCTGTTGGTTTTGCGATAGGGGCAGTTCTCGGCAGTTACCGAGACAAAGATATCGGCAATCGCCAGAATCCGTGCCTGGAGCAACTTCTGTTCATCACGTCCCTGGTAACAACAGGTGATAATTTCCGGCACAAGCTGTAGCTCTTGAGGAAAAGGCAGCAGGTCGAGCATGCTGATTGTCGCCATCTTATGATTATTGACCTTGACCCGCTCACGCTCGTTGAGCGTTCCACCCTCAATCGACAGGTTGGCCTTTTCATCACCAGACAGCACCGACACCTCCTCCATCTGTCGGTCGATCCAGCGATATCGTGCCTCGATCTTCTCAATCCGTTCCAGATCATCCTGTGTCATATTTTTTTTACCATGATTACAGGCAGTCAGGAAATGAAGGTCTTCCAGCATCTGTTGCGAACGATTCTTACCTTCGGCCAGGACGGGGAGTTCCTCTCCCGCCAGGCCTGCACGCAAACGGGCAATTTCCTCATCCCGCCGGACAATTTCAAACCTGGTCTGAATCAGGTCAATCCGGTCAAAGACCGTCTCCAGTTTGCGTGATTTGTTGAGCAGTGAGACCGGCGTCAGAAGTTTTCCGCAGTCATGCAGCCAAGCGGCCACCTCCAGAGAATAAAGATCCTGTTGATCAAGAGTCACCCTGGCAAAGGGCTGGTTGGCGGTCCGGTTGACCGCGCGAGCCAACATCATGGTAACGACCGGGACCCGGCGGCAGTGATCTGTGCCAAAGCAAAATTTTTCGTCGACAGCCCCGGCGATCATCTGGATCATCGATTCAAAGAGAGCTTTCTGCTCCTCGATCTGTTGATTTTTAATCAGGATACTGCCTGCGTTAGCCGCCAGATGAGCGGCCAAAACCCGATCCTGATCAGTAAATGATGCAACCAAGGGACTCATCAATTTGATGACCCCATACACTTCACCTGGCAGACCGTTCAATGGCACAGATAACAACGATCTGGTCTTGTAATTGAAGGCGCGGTCAAACGAATGCTGACCGACAAACGCCCCTGCAGATTGCTCGATGTCATCAACCAAAAAGGTGCGGTTACCAAGAAAAGTTTTAAGGAGTAGCGTCTCGGCATGTAATCGTTGTTGAGGAATCGGCACCAATGGCAGGTACTCAACGATCTGATCTGCAGACATCGACAGACTTTGAGAAACAATCTGCACCGCTTCGCAGCACAGAGTCCCCTCAGCCAGTTGCAGATAGAGCGTCCCGGCATCCGCTCCAGTCAACTTCAGTGCTGCGGAAAGAATCGACTCAGGCAATTTGTTCGACGCTGTTTCAGCCGCCAGTCTGGCAATCGTGCGGCCCAGTTCTTCCAAACGCTGTATAGTGACATCCTTTTGATCAGGCACTCTTTTATTCTCCCGATGACATTAAACACAGTCTAAAGTCTATCGGGCAGGCCCAGGAATTCAAGACACTAAAATTACATCAAATCCCCGATAAAGCCCTGCATACGACTGAAAACCTGCTATCGTTAAATGGCGGCACCTGCCGAATATCATGTCGTTTCATTGCTGTACAGTCTCTGGAGGTCTGCCGGTGAACGATGAACTTCACTCCAGTCTGCTTCATCGAGCACGTCTGAAATCACTCTTTAAAAGAGGGGTTGTGACCATCATGATTATCATGGTGGTCTACAGCGCGATTGCACTCCTTTACGCCAGCAAAACTATCTACAAAGTCCGTCGTAATTATGCTGTGATTGTGGAAACCCTCTCTGGTGAGCGGGTCGCCGTCACTGAAGTGGGCTGGCACGTGCGTCCTCCGCTCTTCACCAAACTGGAACTGGAAGTTCCGCTGATGAATCAAGAGCTTCACCTTGGCTCTTCTGATCAGCCTCAGAGAATTATGTCACGCGGCAATGTGGCCCTCTGGACCAGCGCCATGCTGACTTTCAGAATTGATGATCTGGAACGATGGGGGATTGAGAACCGCTCGCCTCAGACCCTGCTGCAAAATGATTTCGACGGCATCGTCAAGGATGTCATGCAGAGTGAGACCATCAATATGCTGGTTTCAGACCGGGTCCGGATCAAGGAAGACATCTACCGCACCCTGAAAGAGAACCCACTGAATAAAAACGGCCCGACTCTGGAAGAAAAGTACGGGATAAAAGTTGTCTCGTTTATCCTGCGGGATACCCGTTATGGCGAGAAACTAGCCGAGGCCAGCGAAGAGAAAAAACGGCGTGAACTGATCGCAGAAGCAGAAAACTACGCTGCTGACCTGGAGGCCAGCCGGACTCTCAAGCTCTACGCTGCCTATAGTGAATCTATCAACAATTTGCGCAATACCCTCGGACTGAACAACAGGGACACTCCGGCCCTGTTTGACTTTCTCAACCAGCAGAAATGGGCTGCGGCTTATCAGAAGAACCAACAGGGGCAGAACACCTTTGTATTGAATAATACTTCGGCGTCTGTGCCGATCACTCTTCCTGCCCTGGTAAACTCTGAACACAGGAACCCTGATGTCACAAATCCGCAAGACCAGAAGCCCGATCTACGTCAGCCTGTCAGAGCAGAGGATCGAGCAAATTGAACAACTGATCGCCAGTTGGAGCAATGAAACACGGCGCTTCGTGCTTCGACAGTTGCATCAGTACAACCCGGATCGTTCTTTTCTGGAGCGGATAGGGACCCGCCTGCGGCGGCTGTTCAAACCGCGTGAGCTCGATTTCAAGCTGTTGAGGGATCCGAGCAGGCTCAATGACTGGCAACAACGCTTCAAAGCTTCAGGATCACAGGATGCCAAAGCCGCCTGGAACCGAATACTGTCCCGAGAACTTGACGGCTATGACCACCAGTACCTGACCTATCTTCTGGAGCGTGAAACCATTGACACTCATGTTCCGCCTGATCTTCTGCATATCTTTGAGCAACTTTATCACGCCTACATCCTCAAGGAGTATATCGACGACCCCCAGACCCCGCGTGCTCCGCTGGTATTGGTCATCGGTACTTCCGGCAGCGGCAAGAGCGCGACCGTTAAACAGGCCATAGATCAGGTTTTTTTCGACTCGGAAGTCAAACCTGTCGTCGATTTGAATGCAAAGAAAGGCGAGGTGATGGCCAATCAACCATTCTGGCGCAGTCTGGTTGAAGTTGATCCGGCCCTCGCCGTTCGTATCGAACGGCGGCGCAAACGGGCGAACATTCGCTTTGTCTCGCGGATACCGATCATCCGTTACCTGTTCCGCAACCTGATCAGCCAGGCCCTTTCCAGCATGGACGAAGCAGGAATTCCGGTCGACAGTGCGATGATCACCCCCAATGATTATCAGACCGCCTGGGCCGGTGAACCGGGCAACTACTTACGTAAAGCGATGGGCAACCCCAACCGACTGACGATACGTCATCTGGAAGAGGCTCATTCTGCCTTCGGTCGTCCCGATTCGACGAGCACGGTCCAGGGACAACAAACCACCCTGGTTGACGCTGCCAATATCATTCTCGACGAAATTACCCATGGCCGACGTGATTGTCTGCTAATCGCCACCACCGATCAACCGGAACAATTTGACCCGGCCATCTACCGCCGTTTTGTCGAACGGGGAATGGTCATTGATATTAATGATATATGGGAAGATCCGAAGAACCTGCGCGAGGTGGTCTGTCTGGAACTGCGCCGCAAAAACCAGCCGGACCCGCCTGATGCACCACGCCATCCACATTTATCTGAAGAAGAACTGGATCAGGCCGTGGAGAAACTCTACCCGATCTTTCGTCAACGCAGCCTGAAGATCACCCCGGCCTATGTCAGACGTCTGGTCGCGTCGATTATCTCTATCAAAGGCCATTTCAGTGCCAGGTTCCTGGACGATCAACTGCTGGTTCGTGACGCGTTCAAAGCGGTTGCCCGCAACGTCCACGGATCGCTCTATAACAAGGTGGTCGGTGAAATAGACCGTGGGGTTGACTGGCAGGAATATATCGGCAGCATAAAAAATGAATTCTCCGAGATGGCCAACAATGCTCTCTTCTACAATATCAATGAAGAGAAAGGCGTCGTCCTGACCGGTCCTCCCGGATCAGGAAAGACTTTCATGGTCCGCGCCTGGCTGGGGGACAACAACGATGTGCAGGATCTTTCGGTCAACCTCTCCGACCTGAGTGAACCAAACAGTCCTCTGGAAGGGATGGTCGCCAATCTGGAGCGGGTTTATGATATCGCTAAAATGATCTCGCCATCGATGGTCTTTTTTGACGAGGGTGATGCCGTCGCACCGCGACGCTCGCCACAGGGTGGCAGCCCTTATGACAAAGTGACCAACAAGTTTCTTTCGATCATCGATGGAGAGTCACCACTGAACCGGGTCTTTACCGTGCTGACGACGAACCGGCTCGATATTCTCGATCCCGCCCTGATTCGCTCCAAGCGGCTCAAGGTTCTCAGTGTAACCGGTCACTTGCGCGACGAGGACAGCCTGCAGATTGTCGCCAAAAACATGGCCAACCTGCCCCTCCAGGAAGGACTCAGCCTGGAAGAAATCACCCTGCTTGCCCGCACCCTCTGTGAAACTCCTTCCGACTTTACTGCCTTCGCCGAAAAAGTTCGCTCCCTGAGAATGACAGAGATGGAAGTCATCGATAAGCTGCTGCAGGTTTCCAGGAGTGACGGTAGCACCAAAAGCCGCTTCGTCCGCTATAATTATAAAATTCTACTCGGTCTGCTGGAAGGAATCGCGCCCGATTCACAGTTGCTGAAAAAAGCCCGACAGGGGGAGGAGGCCCTGCTTTCACGCCTTGACGAGGTCATAACCCGTTTGCAACACCTGAAGGGGAGCGACGCGTTCCCGGTCACGCGCTGGCACCTGCAGACAGCGCGTCAACAACTGGTCGGCAGCCCACTACGCAAGGGGAAGCAACAACTCGACGAGTTCCTTGAAACGGAACTTTCGGAGGAGCCTCAGGTCGGGTTTGTCGTCGGGGTCGGGGCCAATGACACCAGCGGGGTTCTGCTCCCCATCGCGTCGTCTCTGATTTATCATCAGTACCCGGAAAAAATTGTCGTCACCGGTGCGGTCTCCTCCACAGCCCAGGGCAGCGCTGAGATCGACCTGGCGGTTCAAATGACCAATCAGAGTTCCAAAGAAGCACTGACCCTGGTGGAAAACTATCTTCAGGAACTGGTGCCATCCAGAAACATGTTTCGTCTGCTCGGTGAATTTATGGAAGGGTACACCATCCACCACCAACTACTTTCAGCCTCCTACAATGTCGGTGGTCCCTCAGCCGGGTTCGCCCTGGCGATCAACACCTTGTCGATTCTGCTCCAGATCCCGGTCCTCAACGATTTTGGCATCACCGGGGCACCCTGGATCAAGGGCGCACGTAAAGGTGAAGTCGGCGCATCAGTCATCATTGGTGGGCATCTGAAGAAGACCGAAAAGGTTCTGCTCTACCTCGACAGGATGTATATGCCGATGCAGAATTACCTGGATATGGAACCTGAGATGCTCGACGCCTATCGGGCTATCGGCAAGGATGTCATCGGCGTGCGCAGCTTCTCAGCCCTGGTCCCCGAGGCCTGCTACTTTGGCGAAGAGCATTTTCAACGCCTGCAAGCCTTCTTTAAGGAGAGGCTGGAACTGGAACGAGCACCTCATGATCTGGACACGCTCCCGATCGACCGTGAACAACTGGCCAGGACCGCCGTCCTGTTGCGCCAGCAGGCGGAAGAAGTGATTTGCCAGAGACTTGCCGCAATAGAGAATCACGTACGCAGCAACGGGGATAGTTTTCTCAGCCTGGAAGAAATTTTCAACTGGTCCCGTGAGGCGTCCTGATTGCGACTTCTACAAAAAAACATCCGATTCCATATAAAATCGCCTGCTGTAACATTCCAGCAGGCGGTATCGAGACCTCGCAGAGAGTTTGAAACATTTCAATACAACGGATCATCTGCAATGGTTCAATGGCGGACGATTCTAAAGCTCAACAACATCCTCAGGCGTGTAGGTCAATCTCTTCAGACCATCACTGCCGACCCGATAGGTATTTTCGACCCCCACCACGCCGACTCCTGGATAAACCGCCTTCGGTTCAAAGGCGAAGGTCATGTTCTCTTTTAATTCCTGATCCTTGAACCCACGGGCAATAAAGGGAAATTCGTCGATTTCCAGACCGATCCCGTGCCCTATAAAAGAGACCTGCGCTCCCGACGACCCCATGAAGTGATCCTTATAACCCAGCTCAACCGCCAGATCATAACATTGCTGATAGATATCGCCCCAGAGGACTCCCGGTTTGGCAATCTCGAACAGTTTTTCCTGGACTTTCAACATATCGTAATAAGCCTGCATCAGCTCATCCGAAAGCTTGCCGACGACGAAGGTCCGTGTTTGGTCGACCATATATCCGTCAAAGGCAGTAATCAGATCAATAATAATCGGCTCATCCCGAGCGATCCGCTTGTAGCTGCTACCCTGCCCCACTGCAGGATTCAAACCCAGTCCACCGAGTGGAGCATCCAGATACGCCGGGACTGCTGCATCGCTTCCCGAAAAAACATGTCCAAAACTGAGCTCTGCATTAAAGGCACGAAAGCGTGTCACACCTTGATGTCCTTCTTTCCGGGCAAAACATTCAAGCTCGGCCATAACCTCAAGGTCGTTTTTGCCAACGGCAATGACCTCTTTTGCGTGCTGAAAGACCTTATCCATCATAAGTGCACTGTCTTTCATAATAGAGATTTCATAATCACTCTTGATTGCCCGCACAGTGCGGATTTGTGGTGACACATCAAGCAGTTCGCAGCCGGTAAATATATTCTGCCAACGCCAGAACATAGTGGTCGGCAAGACATCAAGCTCAAAACCGATCCGCTTTGCGACGGGCAAGCCATAACCACTCAGGATATCGGTCAGGTCACGCAAGCTCTTAAGCGGCACAACCTCTTTCAACCCTGACTCCATCCGAGCGCGCCCGAAATCCTTGCGCACCAGATAAACCGGCTCACCACTGACCGGTATGTAAAGAACCCCCTGTTGAATCGTGCCAGCAAAATAGAACAGGTCAGTGTTTTGCAGAATCACTGCAGCATCAAGCCCCGCCAACCCCATCTGTTGCTGAAGAGCCTGATAACGACTGGTTAACTCACTTACAGGAGTAATCCGCATATCTCCTCACTTTTCATTTGAAAAAAGCTAGCTGTCAGACGCCAACGCCTGGCGCCTCAGTTTAGATTATACCGACAAACGAGCAGGGCATGACAATCAAAAGGTTGGACAAGGATTTGATAACACAGAGACTATAAGCCGTCAAATTGAATGCCAATTTCCTGCGCTAATCCATTTATTTCAGCTAATCTGACAACGACCAGGCACTGCTTATTTTTTTAGCAGAAAGCCAGAGACGGCAAGGGATATAGGAAGGAGAAAGTTTTACACAAAGCTATCCACAGAAATTGTGCACAGTATTTTTTGAAAATAATTTTTATGCTCCCGACCGAGGTTAGCTGCATAGAAATCCAGAATTAAGCGACAAACCATAACCGGTACAGACAGGCATTTATGCAAATAAAAACCAAGCGATCCCATCAACAATTAATTGCCAGTTATCTTATTTAAATAATCAAAACGTGTGAAAATTTTTCACGCTCGTAGCGCTTTTCTGTTTCCACATTCAACCCGGTTTTCCATTTCAGACTATCAACGTAGAATTGCGCGTGCCGTGCCGTTGAGCGAAATACTCAATTCACACCCTACCTGTTTTTATACCTAATCCGTTCAAATACTCTTTCATCCATAGGAAATTATGTTATTTTT